>JAABUY010000195.1_pt1 | contig 122894 bp, 111 predicted proteins | sample 5560271 | NCBI WGS metagenome assembly JAABUY01 (sample SAMN10711886, study PRJNA513374) | rock metagenome | isolation source: Antarctica rocks | place: Antarctica: Victoria Land, University Valley
AATGGATGGATGTAGCTATGTAGAATGGAATAACCATCACGAGAAATCTCTATTAGTCTGCCAAGGCCCCCTGACTAGTCCTGATTAGTGACTACCGAGGTTGACCCGGTCTGAATTCCAACAGTATTCACAGGTACAATAAACGAGATTACAGTAAATTATAAACTATACTGGATTCACGTATAATGTGGCGTTCTTCTAGAAATTTCTATTAGCAGCCTCGTGTCTGCTTCCGCTCCGCCTTGAGCTGTCATCTCCCTAGAACCGCCAGCTTCAGAGATTTGATTGAGTGCTATCTTTACTATTTTGGACGACAACAAAGAGACATTCTACTGAATAGGTCATCCGTCACATTCCTCCGGAAGTCCGAACAATGGCGTTAAATGACATCCCTCGCAGTCCTTACCTGCTAAGCAGCAGTTCGGACTGGAACGCCGTTCGGATTTCCTTGCTCTTGCGGGAGATCCAAGCGTGCGACGATGCACATAACACGCAGCCTCCTCGAGTCCGTCGACGAGACTTGTATGAACGGCGACGTCAACTTACTGTTGACGAACTCCGGAAGATTCAGCCCGGAACAAAGATAAATACAGACTCTCTCTTAAGTTCATACATAATATAGTCTCGCTGAATAGTCGGTCGCCCCTCGTTCTAGAAAGAAGGATCGCTGAGGATAGCGGTATAATTATTGATGAATTCAGCTATTCACTTCCTAGCTTATCTAAGATCCGTATTCCTATAAGGAAGAATAATATCGAAAGCGTAAATCTAATTTTAGATAATAATTATATAATAACTTATAATTAACGTATTTAAAGCTTTTAATCTACTTGATAATTCTATTATATTTTTTAATCTATATAGAATTATTAGTAAAATAGAGAAAAGGATATTATAATCTACTTTAAGTAGTTTTAATCCTAAGAGTATAAATATATATATTATTAACCTTCTAAGATAATTTGATATAATTATTAACTTTATAAAGTAGAGTATATAATAAAGTATATATAAAGCTATCTTTTATTAGCTTTTAAAGTTTTTCTTTATATTACTCTTATTATTAATAATAGGCGTAATAAATATAAAGAAATATACAAGGCTTATAACTATTATTAAAGAAGAGAGAGTATTTTATAAATTATAAGCTTATAATAAAAGTAATTAATAAATTAATAAATTAATTATACCTTTATAAATAGGAACTTATAGAATTTATATTATAAGTTATAAAATCCTTAATATTTATAAAGATTTAAATAATATATAGCTTCCTTATTTAACCTTTACTCCTTAATATTAAGTTAAGAAGTTAAAATCTTATATAGAAATAATATTAAGTAGGAATATAAAAAGATATATAAGAAGTATTATAAATATCAAGGTCTTATAATAAGCTATAAAATAAGTAGTTACTATATCTAAATTTAAGATAAGTATTTGTAAAAGACTTATAAAATACTAATTAATATAATTAGAATATAAAGACTAACTAAAAGTAATAAAATAAAATAATATAGCTACTTTTAATACCTATTTATAGTTATAGTCTATTATAAAGTATTAAGGCCTAATCTTTATAGAATAGCTTCTTAGTATAATATAAATACTTCTCCTATTAATATATAATTTATAAATAGGTATTAAATAACAATAATAATAATATTTAAAGGATAATAAACTAGTAAGGATAAGAGTAAATACTTGTATATAATCTTATTTCCTAGTCTTCCTCATTAATATATTTCAATTAATATATTATTAATTACTACTATTATTATTAATAAGTTATTTTATCCTTTCTTACTTCTTTATTTATTACTCCTATTTATTAGGGTTATATAAATAATAAGGCGTATTATTACCTTTATACCTAAAATTTAATATAAGAGTATTAAAAGAACTCTTATAATAAAAGATAAGATAATACTATTATATATAAGATAAGATAATAACTTGAGATTAGTACTTATAATAAAGGTTAAGTAGAAAATAAAGCTTTAATTAATATTTAATTGAGAGAGTAAAGTTATTATATAAATCTACTCTTAATTATATAAAATATATATAATTATCTTACTTACTATTTTACTAGTATAATATAAATTATTTAAATTAATATATTATACTTAATAATAATAGTTAAGCTTTACCCTTTTCAATTATAATTTTACATACTATCCTAGCTAGTAATATACTAATATGCCTACTTTAAATATAATTTTAAGCTAAGTTTCTTAATATACTTTATAAATAATATTAACCTCTTTAATCTATCTATTTTCCTTTTTTCGCTTATATTTATTATTCTTAATATCTCCTTATATATAAAAGTTAGTAGGTTATAAGTAAGATATTTAAGATTACTTAATAAAGAAGTAATTAATAATCTATTAATTATAAAACTTGATATAACCTTCCTAACTCCCTTATTATTTATAAGGTATTTACTTTTTTTTACTATTTCTACCTTAATTATAAAAGAGGATATTAGTAAGAAACTAAGACTAATTAACTTGAAGCTAGGTTCTAGATATATAGATATAGGCTTTAATAGTAAGCGCTATAAAATTAAGGTTAATAAGATAGTAATATAGGTATTATATTACTAGTTTTATTATATACTCTCTTATAAGGCTAATTATTTACTAGTCTAGACTAGAAGGGAGTAATATATATATTAAAGATAATAAAGAATATTATTATCTTATACCTTCTATTATAATACTATTTAAGCCTTTATATCTACTTAAAAACTACTATCTACTACCCTAGGTAAATAATATTTATCCTTACTATCTTCTTTATTATTACTTCTAGTAGTAATATCTAGATCTAGGTCCTTTATCTTATACTCTACTTCCTTAAGTACTAGATTCTCTCCTTATAAGCTATATAGAGTAAGCGTATCTAAGGTAGATAATAACCTAGAAATTCTAAGATACTTTATAAATAAAGGCTTTAGTAAATAAGTAAGGGAGGATTCTAATTAATATTATATATATTTATATAATCTTATAATTCCTTTATAGCGTATTATTACTATAATTATTCCTAGTTATTAAAATCTTTATCCCCTTTAATAGACGCCTAATATAAAATTTAGTATTAGCGTAATAATAATATTTAGTACCTAGATAGCATTATCTTTCCTAGTAAAGTTCCTAGGGTTAGTTATTATTAATAAAAGGTATTTAAGAAGCTCCGTTATAAGTACTATCCCTAATAAGGAAATAATAAAGGTATAAGTAGCTAGGTATTAATAAGGTATAATATCTCTTTATTACTATATAATAATCCTAGCGTATAGCTATATCTAGTACTTTTATTACTAATATTTATACTAATAGTTATCTAAGACGCTTATTTAATAATTATTATAATATATAAGGTTATACTCTAGGAACTATATCTAAAGCTATCTTATAATATTTAAACGCTAAGCCTAGAGGTAGATAGATATAACTAACTTCTATAACTATTTGCATGACTTTCCGTCAAATTCAATCCTCGTGCATCTACCTAGGAAACGAGTAGCTAAACTACCTCGAATGTTCCGCGGGTGCAGGATTCGTTGAGCCGGAGGTTTAAGCATGGTTATGCACTAAGGGCTGCTTGTTACTTCTTTCTTCCCATGCAATATTGCGCCTTGGCTCATCCAGCAGATTTAGACCGGGCAATACCTAGCGCAGGACATGGGTAGCCGCAGTCTACCCTCGACTTTTCAACAGATGCAGGCGAGACTATAGCAATGTCTCACCTTGCGTTGAAGATCTGTTCCACCTATGCAGCATTACACTCATCACTTCGGCGGGGTTGTTCATCATACGCCCCGATTGTGACGTGATACTGAGACATCAGGCCGTTCTGTCCAGCCTCTCCCGAAGAGCTAATAGAAATCACAACACAACAACAGGATCTCTTTGACTCATCTCAAAACCAGGGCGAGACTTAGGCGGTAACATGCATAATTGTCTCAGGTAAAGCGTCTTCAAGGCTTGGTGCATAACTGCCTGAATGGACCCCCTGCACCTGCGATCCATAGCCCCATAGCGTCCCCTCGACATTTCAATGTCTGCCTCCCCCTCGCCTCGTCTCCATTATTCGATAGCTGTCTCGTCTTCATTGCATACAAATTCGACGATCGTACAGGATCTTGTAAGTCCTATGGAGGTTGGAAACCTTGGCCCCAGCAATGCCTCTACTGGTGTGTCGAGTGGCGGAGACATCCAAACGACCAAAGGGAACAAACGCAAAAATCATCGCGGTGGCCGAAAGAAAAAAGGAAAAATGGGCCCTAAAGTGGGCAATAAACATACTTCCGCTGAGGACACGGACTTTGGTGCCCTAAAAAGGGACGGAGATAGTGTCGTACATGCGGATGCTGGCGACAAGTTGACCGCATCCCAGGATTTCCGTTCGTATTGCCCATCCTATAGATGACACGGTGCTGACCCTTTTTGCGTTTCAACCTCAGCAACATTCTACAAGGTCAAAGCAGCAGAAGGGAAAGGCCTCGGTGTCTTCGCTATTCGAGATCTCAAGCGCGGAACCCGAATCATGTGCGAGCGGCCCTTGATATACCTGGCTAAAAATAATGCAATGGACGCTCCTGCCGAGTTTGCAAAACTTTCACCAGACGAAAAAGCCTTGTTCCTATCACTTCATTGCCGGCCATTAGGCCCTCGTGATACCGCGAGAACAAATATCGTCCGTGCTCAGCAAGATCTACGACCAAGCGTAGCTGCTTTGTCCGTGGAAGAGCACATTAAGATCATGGCTATATACGAGACGAACGCATTCGGAGCAGGCGAGGGAAATGTTATCTGTCCTGAGGCATCACGCATCAATCATTCATGCTTGCCCAATGTCCATCACTACTGGAACGATAACATTGGGCGAGAAACAGTACACGCAGTCAAGGATATCGCAGCTGGCGAGGAAATCTTGACAACGTACATCCAAATATGCCGTGATTCCGCTGAACGCAAGAAGCAGTTGAATCAGTACGGGTTCACCTGTGATTGTCCAGCGTGCGATGACTCCACTGCCTTTGGCAGGGAAAGCGAGAAGAGGCGTAAACGCTTGTTCCAGCTCGACCAGGGTTTGGCCATGCACAGTACCCTGCCAGTGTTTAGTCCTTTCCGCAACGACAGAAAAGCTTTGGACGCTGCGCTTGAGTATGCGGAGCTGCTCCGTGAGGAAGGAGTAGGGAACATGGAATTGACTCGAAGGTTTGTTGGGCTCTGGTACCACAGCTCGGATGAATAAGGAGAAGCTGACAGCTACAGTATCCGAGAAGCGGCAAGTTTCAGCGCCAGCATTGGCAATTTGGTGAAGGCTTGTGAATGGGCAGAGAAAGCTCTGGAGATGACTGTGTGCTGTACAGGGATAGATTGCGAAGGATATAAGAAAGACCAAGAGTCGATGCAGGACTTTGTGGTCAGACGCGATAGACGCCAAAGAATTTGCGTCTGACATCGAGAATCTGCATGAATATCCTACCGGCGCCGCGACGTCGTATTCCCTCTATGTCTGTTTCAGGAGCTCCCTCTTTCGCTCTTTGACCCTTCGATCTAGAAGTCGTTTGGCTTCCTCATATTCGTCGTAGATGGGCTGTCCTTTGCACGATAGATGAAGTTGAACTGTTTCCAAACACGCAGGAACAGTTCATCCGGCGGCCGCGAAGCTCCTGGACTTCGCTATGCTCACGTATCTACGCGCTCTGTTTCTCCATCAGCTCTTTCGGTCAACGAGGGTCGATCAGTCAGCTCATCCAATTAGCCGATCAGATCAACTTTATCCGAGGCCACCTGCCCCCATATATGGCTTGGGTATCGTAGCGGATCATGCGCGAAAGGTAGATTTTATCTACCTCCCTTGCGTTTCTCCGTCTCGTTTTCTTCCTGCCGGCGGGTTTTCTGCTCTTCCGCCAAGATCCTACTGTCCAAGGCGTGTGGGCCCGGGCAACACACCGGATGGCCGAAGGCGCCACCAACGCAGATGAGACAATACAGCAGACTGGTCTCGCAGCAACCCGGAATGTCCTCACGATACTCAGATTCCCCGGGTCCCTCAATCTGACTGCCCGTAGCTCCATATCCTTCTTCACTTCCGGCTGATCCTTATTGACTGCCAAGTCAATTCCTTGTGCATTCGTTCCTGAACAATCTCTGATCTATATAATTAATTATTACTCTAATAAGTTTATTAATATCTTAATAGTCAAAGAGCTGTAATTATAAGGTAATTATATTACTATTAGAGATAGTAAGTACTTAAAGATTAGTAAGGTCCCTTGAATGGGTCTTTCCTTCGCCTCACATCGTGCCTTCCCTTTTCTCGGGCCTTCCCGTGCGTAGGTATTGACGACTTAGCTGCCACGAGATTTCCTCGCTTCATTTACTGCGCGAGAAGGGTATAACGGAATCATTATTCACTAAGACGATTTTCGGTACTTTATAAAACTTGCTCTGCTATCGCCAACGAGGTGCTTTTTTGATCATCGATATGTCATTGATATATCATTGATATGTCGTTGATTCATCGTTGATTCGTCGTTGATTCGTCGTTGGTTCGTCGTTGATTCGTCGTTGATTCGTCGTTGATTCGTCCTGGTTTTAAAAGCATCTGCTTTTCTTCACTGGACTTGGATTTACCACCATATCACTTATTCAGCATGGGGTTATGCGACAGATACCGGAGGGCGTTCCTCAGCTTTCTTAGTTACCGCGATTATGCTGTAGCATGTGAGCTGCTCAGTCCTCCCTAGATGAATACGCTGGGAAAGGCCTCCGACGTTGCAACCCTCAGGCAATATCTCGTGTCGCAAGCGAACAAGCAAGAAGAATTGGCAGAATACAAGGATGTGAGCACTTGCCAGGGGACCTGGTCGAGAATTCTCGATGTGGCGAGCCGAACTCTGAGCATGACGGAGACATGACGATAAACAAGGCTATGGTAAGTTGTAAACAGTCGCAACAATGTAAGTTCCCTGGATGCGCACGTAATGATTATGAGAAAGGAATCAAGCGTTCAGCAGTAGGGACAAGGCACGAGAGGAACAATAATACTTGAATAGGCGGGCCCGTGCTATTAATCACGCATGCAAAGCATCCAATCAAACAGCATACACTCACCAGCGAGTACTCGGAAGAAATGACTCTCCCGAAGCAAGGCAGACTTCGCGTGATTTTGCCGTGAACCCATCCCAACGGGAGGACGTTTCCCAGGCTTCGGAGACCGACCAGCTCTCGGCGTTGCATCCTCATCAGCTATAGCATTGGCTCGGGTCTCTCTATTGGTTGGCTTTGCTGGGGTCGTGGGCATATGTCTGGTTGAGCGATGTGGCATCTTCCCAAGAGAAGTGTCCTTCTTTTCTGCTTCGAACTCATAATGTTGCCAGCCGTAGATCCTAGCGCTTCGCTGGGCGTGAGCCGTCGACTTCTTGTTGGGCAGACCGTTTGCGGGAAGGAGCTTCGGGCACGATCGCGTTGATCCAGGCGTGAATTCCGGGGTCTAGAAGGGGGCTTCTCGCTCGCTGCAGCTGGCGTTTCGTGAGTCAAGGTGCTGGAGTGAGTGGTGAGAGTGGGTAAGGCATGTTTGCCGAAAGAGGCTAGGTCGAACCACGGGCCGATGGTCGCGTGGGGCAACCGCAGCCTTCGCTCGTACCACCAACAACAACAACAACAGCATCTTAGATATTCATGCGTCTAGCGGTGGCACACACTATTCTAATTTCTTTACGGAATGGATGAGAAGACCCAGAGCGACATTAGCAGTATCAATGTTTGGCTCGAGAGCCAACCGGACCTGCCCGAAGATTACATATTTGAGTGGCCTCCATTAGACCAGAAAAAGTCTTCCAACCAAGCGAAGTCAACACGCCGACACAAACGCCAACGGCTAACGGAGGTCTCCGGCAATGTTACACACTCAGCTCAGCAGGTATCCAGTCGGAAATCGCGATCCTCTGGTGGTAGTCCTCCCCCAACGACCCCAACCCGCCATAGGCGTTCAATGAGAACACCTCAAAGTCTCGCCGGCACCGTCCCCCCGATTGCTGGCATGGACGCTTTAGAAGAGCAAGACGCAGAGCAAACACCAAGCTCCGCTGAATCGGAGAGAAGCCTCAGATAGTGGAGAATCTCGCGTCTCCAAGAGTTCTAGATCTCAAAGCCCTACCAAACGTTCAGGGGCACTTCAATTCGCCGAGATGCCGATCGATCCAAGGGCTTGGGATACAACCGTTATACCTACCGAGTTGAAAGAGTTGGTCAAGGATATGGAGCGAATCGGTGAATGGGTTGGGGTCATACCATTAGCAGTCAGGAACAAGTTTGAAGCGATTGGGAAGACTATTTACGATCATCAATACGCGAAAGATGGTGGGATAGACGGAGAAATAGAGACGGAGACGGAGACGGAGACGGAGACGACGGCAAAAGTGGCTGGAGGTTTGGGCAATGACCAATTCCGGGTTTTTGTTTCCAGGATCCATCGGGCATCGCACGAGTGTCTTACGGGGGCTGCATCCGAGCCGGCATGGAATAGCGAGGTTCATTCGAGCGTCCTCCGTCTGGCTTTGGAAGGTTACTGGGAAGGGAACGAAATTTGGTCTCAAGATATCAGCTTGGCCCGCATATCAAACAAACCACTGGTGCCATGGAACGTCACCACTGGGGCAATGCAATCGAAAATGGTGGATTATGCCATTGTCATCAACCCCAGTCGAAATTTCACCCCTGATGCCTTCAATTCTCTCCACAACCATATCGTTGAGAAGCTTAGGGGCGGAAGCGGCGATCCTAGTATCAATCAAGCGACGGCCGAATGGGTCCGCTTCAAGCCCATTGGCGTCAACATCGAAACGAAGAGAGGCGCTGTGGGGGAGGACGAAGCCCACGTGCAATTGGGCACATGGATCCCAGCACAGTACACCCGCCTACGCCAGCTTATGACGCCTCAGGCCACGGGCAAATTGCCTAGCTTTCCCGTGCTATCTGTTCAGGGACAGCGTTGGTTGCTGATGATTGCCTCCTTACGTGATAATGGGCACCATGATATTGATTAAGCCGTGAAGGAAACGAAAGTCGAGGTCGACAAGACCGCCACCGTATCCCCACGCAAGGAGCAAAACGAGAGTCGCCCTTCGCAGAGCGCAGGACGCGGATATTGCGATTATCCAGCATGGCGCGCTGCAAGGACTTGGTGGCATTAGAAATGTGTGGCGTATCGCGGTCTTCGTTCTCATGTGGATTGAAACCCGAGTAGCAGATGATGTGGCCTTCATCCTTGTCCATGCCTTCATAACCACCTACCCTATGATTAGTATACGATCCTATCTTCGGGCATGGACTGAACTTACCGCCTACCACTATGGATTTGGCTCCATCCCTCGCACCGCCTGCGATGCCGCCCATCGACGAACCATAAGCACCGTCACGTAGCGCGCACGCCTGATATGGCCGCCAATGGCCAACTTCTGGCCCGTCATGGCCGAAGTTGTTGTAGTCAAGCTTGAGTGTAGCATCCTTGATCTTGGGACTTCCACGGGGGCCGCGAAGTATATATATTTAGGGATTTTCCATGTCGAAGGGGTGATACTAGATAGAGGCACTGGCAGAGATTTCCGAAGCCGTACGCTTTTTGCTCGAACACTTGATGCTGGTAGCCTTGTCACCAACCTTCGTTGTACTTGAGGTTGCGATGACAGAAGTAGGTGGAGGATATCGACTTCAAAGTCATCTGTCAAGACTGTCCCGAATTCATGTACCGCTACTGCTTCACACCTGGTACCGGAAAAGTTTTAACGGTAAGGATCAATCGCAGCGGGATGGTAATCAAATCCCAAGTCGACTCGAAGTCCAGCTGCTTTGGCCCCACTGGAAACTCCACTAGCACCATAGAATGCGTCCGCGAACTTGTATCGCGGCTTGCTTGGATTATAATAGCGTGGGTCGATGAAACTTTCTTCTCCCGTCTGCCACTCCTGACACGCACTACCCTCAATCGTCTCCCCTCGGAAATTGCGTCTCATTTCCTCATCGTCTATATATATAGCGTGACCTTCGTCTGCCTCGTGATCCTTGCGCATTTGTATGCAGCCCTCGTATTGTCTCGTACGACAAATTAGCTGCCCGTTCTGCATGATGAAGTCCTTGCCTTGGCTTCTAAGATTGGGATCGGCTTAACGAAAGCTGAACGTAGGAAAGTGTTTGTTGATTACTACTAATGTGCGGATTCGTAAAACATCTGATGGTGGGATAATCTTGATGCTTAAATGGAGCTCTAGCAACACAATGACTTCGTTCATCTTGAATTCGAGTAATCCCCCAAGATATCGGTTCCATCAAAACTTGATCCCACTCAGGGAGACCAATTGGGTTGCATGATCTGGGATGATAGTAGTGATATAGAGGAAGTCCCCATCCAGAAGTTCTGCCGTCTCACCCGGCTTGTAGGTTCTCCCATCGAAGCTCCAGGTATCTAGTCGCGGAAGATTGTTTGGAAAGCCTCCACCTGTACCCGAAGGTACTATTCCAGTAAAGATGATATCTGGCGTGCTACGATGATGATAGCGACGGAACGCTCCTGGGATTTATGAAGCGATCTTCAAAGTCATCGCCAAGGAACGTTCCGTCGCTATCATCATCGTAGTCTTGATCAAGGTTAACGATGTTCGGTTCGCCGGTCCCAAAATTGAAGAGCAGAGGGCTGTTGTCGCCGTGCTAGATAGATATATATACATATATATATAAAAGCTTCATTGGAGGTTTATTGTAGATACGAGATTCCATATCGATGATGTGAATATGAGACAAGAGCGACAGCGAGCGACAGGATATAAACGAAGTGAGGGAAGCTAGGAGCCATAAGGTGAGAACCAAGAAGATAGGGGGAGGAAGGGCGGATCCAAAATGCAAAGATGAAGTGAGGTAAATGTAAAAGGGTACTGAGGACTCCCTTAACCCTGATTCAAGCGCGCCAGCAACGACTTGCTTAATATGATGGATTGTTAGAGGTTTGAGCGTGCGATGTAATGTCAACCCTCAGAGGAGATATGCCCCTGGAGTGGAGGGCGTCTGAGCGGTCTCACTGTGGCATTGATAAGGTTTCCCAATCTCCGCAGCCATCGACCCTGTCTTCTGATGCATACGTGAGCTCACTGCGGGTTTCAGACGCACTGTTGTGGGTAGGCGAGTCTCATTCGGGTGGTGGCCTCTCTGACCAAGCGAGAAGCAAACCAGCAGCTAATTTGAGAGATGATCCAACATCGAGACGATTGGTGTCCTGCGGTGACGTTGTACTGTCAGAGAGCCATGCTTTCCGGAGTGATGTTCCAAGAGCAACGGTCACTGGGCGCGCGATACTATTCCCCACGATCTTCCACTGTTCGCTAGGTAACCCCATGAGTACATCGTTGTCATCGAAACCTTGTGCGCGCCGAGCTTCCATTATGGTCAGAAGCCTCTCGTCATCCCAGTGGAGGATAGTTCCACCAGAAGCGCCGTTAGGATGCGGTGCGGTCAACACCGTTGGCATCAATGCGTTTCGTCGCACACGTTGCCAATATGTTGAGCGTCTCTTCCTTCCCATGTCATCGTCCCAATTGTAAGTATCGACCTGTGCCTGAGGAATGTAACCCTTGTCGCATGCGTTTATGAAGGTCGGTCCGCCAGGGAATCGCGGCAGGTAAACCTTTGGTGGCTTCCGCTGCGGTGATATACTTGAATGGAGTTGAAGTCGTGTAGCGAGAACTCGCGCGCAGTCCATTGGCCAGTGTTGCAAGACTGGCAGAACAGACGTTATCCGGGTGTGAATGAGTGTGAGGGGGCTCCGGAAGCGGTGTCATATCTGGGCCAGCTATGGAGATAAAGACGCGACTTCGATTTTGCGGACTCCCAAAATTCCAAGCATCCAAGCCGGAGGTTCGGACTTGATAACCCTATCACCAATGCTAGAAAGGAATGAGGTCGATTCTTAGGGTGGGCTACCCAACCCTTCGCCACCCATACCATGTTTTTCTTTGCCGCCACCGATCACGCCCTTGTCTCCTAGAGGCTTGCGTTGACCAGCAGCCGCTGCGTTGGACGAGGAGGTTAGTGCCTGGAGAGTCGATTGAGATTGAGAGGCATTACGAGCGTTGTAGTCGTCAGGGCGTAACGCATTTTTATATATATGTCGTAACACTTGACAGTGATCGGGAATTGCGAAGAAAACAAGGGCAAAGCAGTCCAGACTCAAGATGTATCAGGGAAACAAGGGCAAAGTGGTCCAAACTCAAGTCCTTATCAATGTGGAGGTGTTCAGCTGCCAGCTCTTAGGTCTCCTACCAGCAGAAAGCTCATTCAAACCAGCACCGATAAGTTCGACCCATCTCTACGGTCTACAGACAAGAAGGGCATGGGGGTGCGAATAATAAATGCGCGATGATTTCTTTTTTCATGGGGCGACAGGACTGACAGAGTGGTTGGAAAGTACGCGATGGTTTCTTAGGGTTAGGGTGATAGGACTGACATGGTGGTTAATGAATGCGCAATGATTTCTTTTTGATGGGGTGGCAGGGGGAAATAGGCTCCCGCCGCTCGCGGGATGCCTCGATTTGCGCTCTACATCACGAGTCAATAACCCTTCAAGACCCTTACATACCTGTTCTCCCTCATCCCAGTCCTCGTCATCCTCGCTTGTATTGTGTTCTGGTTCGCTGGGGTCTATATCACTAGGTAGCGACTTAGGCTTAGGCTCTTTGATGTCTGAATCACACCGATCTTCCCCCTCGGACTCCTCATCGGTCCCTACAGGGCTGGCAACGGCGCTCGGCTGGCCTGTTTGGAAAGGGAGATGGCCATGAAGGAAGAGAATCCGACTCATATAGATAAGCGTTGAGAGGTATACGGTATATGGACGGGGGCGTAGGATCGTCTCGGACTCGTAGAGGATGCCGGAAGTCGGTATCGAAGGGGAAGAGGCCGGGACCGGCAGGAAGCTGGCTACTGGCCCGGCCCCAGAGACGTACACAATGTAAGATATGGATTTCTTGAATCACGGAAAGTTCTCTGCTGAAGTTTCGGCCGCGCACAATATCTCAACTTGCTTATCGACAAGTATGGTCTCCGCATTGTACCCAAGAAGAAGCCGGTCATCGGCCTTGACGATCTCTACCTCCTCCTCTACACACACTGGGTCCTTGATGATTGGACGTACCGTGATGAGCGTCAGCGGGTTCAGGTGGCCGCCGGGCTTCTCGCGGCCGTATTTTGAGGTTGCAGACCGTGCTCATTGTTCGATACCCAAGTGAAATTCGACTAGAGTCGGACGAGGCGGCCGATGATCTTGCTGGCCCGAGTGACACGAAGGATGAATTGGACGATATTGATATAGACACAGGCAAGGATCCAAAGCGCAAGCCCGTCAGCGACCCCGTGATGGTCGTCGATCCTGACTGCATGGTCGATAGCGATTCCAGCACGGCTTATGACGGTGACAGCGACAGCGACAGCGATTCCAGCACCGCCTGTGAGAATGATGGCGACAGCGATTCCAGCTCGGTGTATCTTCAAGACGACGACGACAGCGACACCGACGACGACTGTGGTGCTGGGCCGGAGAAGACTCGGGCGTTCCTGTACCGGCACTTCACCATCGCCATCGTTCCCAATGAGACTCCTGGGAAACCTAACATGGTCTTTATGAAGGCCACGCTTCTTCATACCAAAGGCGAAGATAACAACCCACGAATGTAAGCAACGCTGGCTTTCTCCTGGACCATGTTCCATCACCAATCTATGTGCATCCAGAAAGACGTTGGTCATCGATGGAGAAGATGACGATCCTATATTCTCCCTCCTCGATCACCTCATCTCTCTTGCGGTTGACGATGACGCCTTCGAAGCCGAGTCGGCGAAAGACGTGCAGAATATGTTTTGGGTGAAGATGCCGCCGGGCAAGCAAAGCCTGACGTTGAAATGGAAGCGCCGCGTCTTGGATCGTCCGGTCTTCCGAGAACCTTTGCGGGGCGTGGGTGAGGCTGGGACATCGCCGACCGAGCCTCTGCGTGCCAGCACGGTGATCCGCTACCTCAAGAGACTGGGAGAAAAGGCGGGCTTCCAACATGCTTTCACCTGGTACGGGCTCCGACGTGGCCCCTTGAATGTTGTTAACCGTACGTCTACCCTTTTGTCCTTGACTTCGAATGTTTTCTCGTGGAGATTATGCAACCGCTGACTTCATCCAATGTCATCAGACAAAGCTCCCGCTTCCGTCCGAGATCAGATCTTTGACCACAAGCCGGGCACGATTTCGTGGTACCTGGACGAAGAGGTCCAATTTGATACCGAGACCTGCTATTTAGGGCGCCCCTCCAACGACGTCGTCCAAAAGGTGGCCCGGCTTGCCAGCCTCACGGCCGATGCGAGCGCACCGACCGAGCTGTCGTCGGAGCAGAGGACGAAGCTAAGCCAACATCCTAAGGCGATCCGGCTCTGCCAAAGAAACAAAGCTCTTACTACCCAGATCCATGCGGCCGATTATCGACCTATCAGTACCGCCAAAGGCACGTGCCTCTTTGAGAAGAAGAAGAAAGCCGAAGCCCGCTTGAATTGTCTTAAAACCATTACGAAACGACATGATCGAGAAAGCCCAGAAACGACACTGCATGAAAGCCGATACCTTTGCCTTCGACTCTCAATTTTCCGCCGCCGGAGCCCCTCAAGCATCCTCACGAGACGCACCCTGCGCAAAGCCGACCGAATATCATCTTCCCGAGCGAGCGGCAGTGGTTCGCTTGACGTGTGCGCCCGCTGATGGCCTGACGGAGCAGGGAAAGCTCACCCGGTAGATCAAAGCGATTGAAGCCAGAGCCGTACAGTTCTAGACTTTTCCTCCATTCAAAATCAATAATATTGACATGTGCCCTTCGTGGAGCCAATCAATCAAATTTGCCGCAAAGCAGTTCTGCTTAATCTTCTGCTCTTTTGTGGGCTACGCAGACTTGCTGACCACAAAAGCGCCAGTATTAGGATCATGGAAAGGCTTGTCTATCGCTAAGCATTCCCCGTAGTTGTTGGCTCACATGTGCTTCCATATCTAGTCGTCCTGTCACAGCATTACTAATAGAGTCCAAGAAGGCTGAGTCTTGACGCTCTAGCATCTCGTTCATCACAAAGATTACTGCATGGCGAAGTTTAGCCTCGGCATCTCCAATGTAGCCTGCAGAATTTAGCACCCATCTTTAGACAGAATTTCGCGATGAAAATGGGTTAGTCATTGGCGTCTTACTTCTAAGCTTTGTAACACAGAAGTCCTTATAAACAATCTGCATAATCTTGCCGTATTTTATTACCTCAGGCAAGCTGTCGTAAGCTATCACTTTAGTCTTTAGCGGGGAGCATTTCTCTCTATCGTCGTCTAGATATGTCAGCTCAAGTGGTGCGTCCAGAGCACAGAAACGAACTCGAGAAGGTATTTGCTCTGAATGCCTGTATAATGGCGACCTCTTCCTTTGGGCCAGGAAGCAGCGCTATAAGATTGGCTGCAATAGGCAGTGTCCAGCACGACCCAAAAATCTCTGCAACATCAACTGCTACCCGTAATTTCTCGTTGCTTTTATCCGAGCTTTCAGTCTGGCATAAGTCCTTACGGAGGTTGATCACCGGATATACCCAAGGGGGCCTTCGGCAAGTTTCCCAGAATGCAAACTCCTTTAATTCGCGCCGTAAGTTATATAAGCCTTGATTGATCATCACCTGAGCTGAAACGATTTGGCATTTGCCTTCAATCTTCAATGCACCTTGGGATAGGTATTCTCCAAAGTACATATCCTTCCTTAATCGAAGGCCTTTGAAGTCCTCTAGGTCTGTATTAAATGGGGAGTATACCTGAATAAGGTCCATGTCTCGAAGGAAAACCGCCTTAGGGAAATTGGTAGTGTCGATGATGCAAAGAAAGATGTCGTCAAATGCCGATCCATTCCTGGAATTGGCGTGGAGGTGGAACATGTATATAAGCGCAAATAACAACGAGCTAGTCCATGAGACAAAGTTATCTTCGAGACCTTCCCTCCAGCGGAGATGTGTATTGAGCATATCTGCCACTTGCTCATTGTCTTGCCTCGCAAAAATATCCACTCTACTCTTTTCAAGGGCAAATCTGGCGTCCATGGACTTTGTCCAGGACGTGTCAGTCATACCACATGACTTCGGCGTGAATACTCGGAACAGGTAGCGAGGGATGTCATTGAACTTCTCTTGGAGCCGCGCTTTATCGCCGCTTGGGCAAAATAAGAGATACTCAGGACCCGAAAGGCTTAGAGCCTGAAGCGCGTCAGCTATATTTGAGAACGCCATTATTTGGACTTCCGGAGGAATGTGATGGATGATCTCTTTAATAGAATCTTTACAGATGGCGGTATTGGATGCCCAACTACAGGGGGCATGATGATTGGGAATGAGGGGACGGGAGGCACACGTCTTTATTGCCGCTGGTGAGCTGTAGGATGGTGTTACGAACAGGCCAGCAGGAGGTGTGGTGGTTGGCAGGTAATGGAGCCTTGGTGGCGGCACAGCTTTGGGGCTACGACAGTAACCTATCTTGTCCATGAGTCATCGGGATCATCCGCCGCCCGCCTGTAACATATCGTTTTACTTTTAGATTGGCAATCACTAACGTCCGTCCCTGGGTCGCGAGACGCACCCCGTTACGAGACAAACTATAGGTACTTTGGTTTTGCATCAGTCTTGTTTTGCGGCCAATCCTGAACACTCCTGAGGCCGGCTACCGGAAAATTGCAGTCGTATCGTCGCCGCCTCCCTGATTTGCGGCGAGCCTCCTTTTCGTAGCGTAACAGCACTCGTCCATCATAGCTCCACCATCAACTTTATGCCATTGTCGGAACTCATAGATGACCCTCATCCGAGTCTTAGAATTCTACAGGAATATTGAGAAGTCCTCGTCAGCCTGTCTGGCGCCCCTCATTCATGCAATATCGCACGCTGATTGGTACTTTCCAATCAAAGCGGTACGATCCTGGTTAGTATAAAACAAGCCCCCAGCGTCTCACGTTATGATAGGCGTGTAATTTAACCTACGAAAGCTAACCAATCTGCGACTGTGGCTGGTAAGCCTGTGGCTGGGCTGTTCTGACGAGCACAGCAGTCCGAAAGTGCCATCGCAGACTCAGATAGCGAGGAGCCGAAAGGCGGACTGAATCTCACAGCGAAGCTCTAAGACGTTCCAGCACAGTGACGACGGCCACTCGCCGCTACCGCAGAAAACCCTCTATGTCAGCTTTTTGTCAATCGCAAATGCACGTTCGCTCGGCCGTTTGTGTGTGTTGTGTACATCAAAGCATATATCGTACTCATCCTTTTTGTCGGTATTCAGAGAGGCATTTATGTCACCGCCATGGCTGAAGTAGCTGCCGTCATCGGACTCGTTGCCTCAATCGCCTCTCTTGTCGATCTCACGGCCAGAATCGTCTCTCGACTGCACGAGTTCACCTCCAAGTCCTCAGAAGTCCCCGAGTCGCTCCGTTCTCTGTCGACCCGCTTACCTTTGTTGACGATAACACTCCAACACATCCAGTCCCAGGAAGAGGATGGCCGCTTTCCAGATGATGTGACGAAAGCCCTGAAAGCAGTAGTCGACGACACTTTCAAACAAATGTCCGATATACAGATATCTCTGTCCAAGGTCCTCCCATCAGATAGTGCTTCGAAGCTTGAACGAGCGTTGAAAGCGTTAAAGAGTTTGGCTAAGGAAGATAAAGTACAGCGAGCATTAGAGAAGATATATGGGAACAATGATATCTTGGCACTGTATCAGACGACACGGCATATCGATACGGGTGACCGCATCCTAGAAGCAATGTCGAAGCTGAATATCACACCACGGACACCACCGTGCCCTTCGTCGATCGTGGAGCCGTCGTTGATCAGCTCCATCGAAAATGCGCCTTGCCGGCGTCTTGGACGGCGCTCGTGGGCTTGGGCGGGGTCGGGTAAGCGGAGACAAGCAGGTGCAAATACAGCGGATCGAAGTACTGACTTCGGGCTAGAAAGTCGCAGCTCGCTATCGAACTCGGCTATCGAACCAGAGAGCAATCGCCCGGGACGTGGGTGCTCTGGGTACATATGCCGGCAGCACAGCACGGTTCGAGCAGAGCTTTCGGGCTATCGCCGATTCTATCGAGATTCCTGGGCGGCAGGATCCCAAAGCAAATGTCTTCCGACTTGTCCACGACTGGTTACGCGGCGGAAAGAGTGGGCAGTGGTTGCTTATCCTTGATAACGTCGACGATCCTGATCTCCTTCCCGAGGCTGGAGATGTTGGTCAGCGAGGACAAGGGGCCAGGGTGGATGGTGAACCCCGGCAGTCCATGTCAGCGTATCTCCCTCGGAGCCAGAATGGGTCGATTCTGGTCACCAGTCGGAGCAAAGCCGTCGCATTGAAGCTGGTGGAAGAGAAGGATATTGTGGTAGTGCAACCGATGGCTCCGGCGCAGGCGCTGACACTGTTCGAGAAGAAGCTGGGGTCGCTCGGTCAAGGCGATGACACCGCGGAATATCCCCTTCCACTTATTTACTTCAGCGTTCTTCACAAATTCAGCCCCCAGATTTTTCCAAACTCCCATATCTCCCTGAACCTCAAAGCATCTGGCCGCAGTAAGGAGTGTTGGATGTGGAGCATGTGCAAGATACGGGATCCCCTTTCTTCTAGCATGAAAGGCAAACGTTTATTTCCGGAGCTACGCGTCTTACTCTCACAAGCTCTCCAGGTACGTAATATTGAAGAGGCTAGGGACATCTTTCTAACTCAGTGTAGGAAACGGACGAGATAGTACTACACAAGATTCAATCTGCGGATCAGCCAGATATAGCAACCCTAAAGAGAGTCCCTAGATTCTTTCTCCTCATGGTCGGGACAAGCCTGGGTCCAAATAGGCTTCTAACCTTGCTATCTCTGAATTGGGCCAACGCAGAACTAAAACTTGGCCTTGATTTCGAAAGACTTTGGAGAGCCAAGTTGACCAGTACAAATACCATCATGTTTATCACCGAGTGTCTGATATCATGTGCTGCGTCCCCCGATTTCGAAATTGATCTTGCAGAGGTTGAGGACTTAGTAGTCCCCACCATGCGCCACGTTGAATTGTGCAATGGACAGCATCTGGCGGCGCAAGTCAGTTTTCATGAGATTGTCAACTGAATCTGGCTGTACGTGAGATTGGGTGTCTATGTATGGAGGCAGCATTACGCGTTTGCTTGCGTATGGCCCTAGTGAACTCCTCGACCATTACCAGCACAGAAATGACCGTCTCCAACATGATCCAAGCAATCGACAAGCTGAGGAGGCCTATAATATCCAAAGCGAGAAGGAATTAGTGACGCTGGAATAGTCGATGTGCACTACTATTGCTGGTCTGTTATATTAGGTAGGTAAGGAGTTCACGCCATGGATGCGTCAGGGTAAATATGGCGACTATGACTTTGCCTATGATGATGATGACTTTGATTATGATCATGAACCCATGAAAGACCTCACGGCTTGCGATAAGGAGTGCGGATATTGCGGAAATTGTGATTACTAGGGTGCCAGTGCTCCTAAAGATTGATGGAGTTTGGCAACAGGAGCGCTTTAACAAAATGTCAAGACTTCAAATAAATGAGCTTGAAGACGAGGCCGCTTCGGACGGACACTTTGCCTGCAATAATTCCAATAGAGGATTCCAAAAAGAGAATACCTTGAAAATGGTGAGATCTTTATGCATGTCTTAGCATTTACTATACACTTTTCCTCCCACATCTAAGAGATTTTGCTGATGACTCCAAGCACCTCAACTCCAGCGTCCATCGCGGCACGAACGTAGCATGCCCTTTCTATAAAGCAGCTTTTACCTCAGCCAGCGGCCTTTCGCACCACCGCGAAAGTGGCTCATGCTCACGAGCCAAGAACCTCAATCGAGGGATAATTTACCGGGAAATCAAGAAGCGCGATCCTGGTAGCCTAGTTTCAAAGAAGCTGCTCACATACCCCGACTTCACCCCCCAGAACATCGCGACAAATGCCGCATGGAACGGCTACGGCTATGAGTGCTACCTCTGCCACCGAGAGTATGACACCCTTCAAAGTCTAAATCAACATCTGAATTCGCCGACACACAGCGAGATATTGTATTATTGTCCGAATCGCAAGTGTAACCACGAGCTTAGCGTCGCTTTTCAACCACCTTGAAAGCGAGTGCTGCAAGTTTGTGCGGTTCGAGAAGGTTCAACAGAACGTCCATGGATTCATCACGGGACGACAGAAGCTCCTGGGTTTCGCATAGTCGGGTTTCTTGAAGAGATTGAGACAAAGGGTTTTGATGTGGCATACATATGAGCAGCCATTGGTGTGTGCAACATTTTAAGCTCTTTTATTATACCTAGTCATCCTTTAGAGCGGTCAAGGACTGATATCATCAGGCGGAGGTTTGTATTTACAGCTTCGATAAACTTTGAGCAATCGTCACATGGAGGACGGCTTACAAGAATTGTCGCCTGCTTAAGTAAGATGGGTGGCTTTGCCCGCTATAAAAGTTCCTGCTCCTCGCACTCAATAAGGACGTGCTTGCTGATGAAATATGCTTCTCTGCATGGCTCGCAAAAAATTGTCCTTCTATTCCTCGGTCTCGGTGCTTCTCGATTTGAAGCTGATGACCGACAGTTATAGAGATTCTTATAACCTCGTCTGTCCACTCTCTTCCCGACACAGTGACCTTTGTCTCTCCATGACTCCAGCCGCTCATGGCCGCTATTAAAGGGTAGTTTGATGGGCGCTGTAGAGATGTAATAGTTTTTCACTCATTTGGAACATGAAATTCTGCGATTGGTGCAATAAGTTCAATAGTTCCTCGATCTATCTTTTTAAATGAGTGGGCCTGAAATGCTTGATCGTGTGTAGGTACTCCTACACTCGGAAAATCTTCCGAATCCTTTAGCAACTCGAAGATCACTCTCCGATCTTGATTGGCAATGAAAGTGACTTCTCGGTACACCTGAACCTCTCCACCGGAACGCTGATAGCGCTCTTTGTCATTTCGCAGGGACAGCCCCGCAAGTTCGGCCGCCTGACGGCCATGAATGTCGCAAAGATTCCTGTTTGCACCATGTTCCAGAAGATGTTTGACATTATCGATTCGTCCCCAAAGCGCTGCTTCCATCAGGAGGGACCTTCCGTCCTTGTTTTGATGGTCGGCATTTGCTCCATGGTTAAGCAGAAGCTTTATAATCGCGGGATACCTCTCGCAAGCCGCTAAATTCAGTGCTGAATTGCCCTCCTTATCAATGCCATGTAAAACAATCTTAGCCTCAGGGCTGGAACGTATATAATCTTTAACATATTCGTAATCTCCAAATGTTATCATCCGGCTCAAAATATGATCAAACCTCTTTAAGGTGAATGTATCATCTGATGTAGACGCCGAAATATCGTATCCTCCGTACCGATTGTAATCATTTTCGTAGCATTCTTCCAACTTCTGCTATCTGAGGATCCACCCAGATTCGGTTGAGTTCATCTAGGGCCTCTTCAATCGGTTCCACTTCTGACTCTGACGCCTTTGCTCCGAGCGCGACAAAGAAGCCGCTAGATTTGTTAATTTTGTATGCTACGATACTTTTGTGCGTTGAGAATGGGTACGCAAAGCGATAAGATGGAAATGACAGAGAGGAGTGGTAGTTGCAGTGAGGGGCGCGGAGGATACTGGTATAGCTGCCACCGAAACCGTGAGTATGAATATTGGTGCAGAAAGGACATTGCACATAGACAGTGTAGGCGTTCCAGTGCTGAACTGGAGCCAACGGAATGGTTGTGGTTTCAGACGGAGCCATAACTTTGTAGATCTTGTCACTGTTCGGAGGTTGGAGTTTGATGTGTTCCAAATGTCTGCACGAGCGGAAAGACCGCGCATAGCCACACATCTGTCAGCCACTGCAAGTAAATTACTACGTAGACTTCGCCACTTCCTACAGGATCCGTTTGACGGCTGCCTAGACAGCCCCGCCCCGGCGGGTGACAAACTTATCTGCTAGAGGAGCTTGCTATACACGCCCCAAGAACACCACCGAAGTCTGTATTGATTTATTTTTTTATTCTTCTAATATTATTGAATTTACGAGATCATTGGCATTTTTAGAGAGTTTACCCCTGGTTAAAACCGAGAAAACAGTAGGACTTCGCATTTTATCCCCAGTACTAGCAGATGCTTTTGTCACCTGGTAGCCGTCCCGCCTTGCCAAAGCAACCCTAAGCAGGCACAACTTCCTTATGCAATGACCACATTGAGTAGTCCACCCGCAACGATATAATGTTTATCGTATTGTATTCCAATTGTCACCGAATTCCAATTGTTTCCTGAGCACATAGCCCCCGTTATGAATCATGTGTTGGAATTCATGTCGGGTCAACCTCGGTAATTACCAATCAAGGGGGTCTTGGCAGACTAGAAAAGATTTTCTTGTCTGCGTTCTATTCTCATAGCTATCATCATAGTCATTAGTTATCATCACATACATGCACATCACCCAAGACACGTGCAGATGACTCATTAGGTCCTCATACAATTTAACAGAAAAGAGCACCAAGTAAATGGTTCCCCTCGGCGCAGCAGACTAGCTTGCTTTTGAATTTCAACGACCTCGATCTGGCCGATATCCTCTTTCGAGTCTATAAGAAGATGTTCCAGCACGAGAACATGAGGCTACTATTCTCTGATATCAGCCTGCAACGTCTGAAGAAAAATGCCCGTCCTCGCTATCACCGAGGAAGTCTTGCTGCGTTTCTTGCCCTGGTAAAGCGACGGGTGTCTGCCGATTGGAACGTGGTCATGGAAATATTTCTTGAGCTGGTCGGGACCGATTCCAGCATTCTAATGAGTCGTATAGGTTGGAGTGAGTCATTCATGTGGAGCCCGAACGAGTCGTATGTACAAGAACTAAAGACTGTTTGGAAAAGCGTACATTAATCTCGTGTTGCGTGGTTTGCTAATTTACATCTTTATCCGCGACCTCTTTCAAGACTTCATCCTTGGTCCATCTCATCAGACGCTCTACATCCATGAGAAAGTCCTCAAGCCCACCCCGCAGGGACCCATAGCACGTCCTAAATACATTCATATAGTGGCTGCGCACCTCATCCTCCAACAGAGCATGATGTACCCAAAATTCAAGCTGGGGTCCTTCGGTACATATCGAAAAGGCAAGCTGTGTCTTGTTACCTCTGTTGTTGGTGAAGACGCCTGCGAAAAGATCTGTGAGCTGTTGTCGGAGATTGACCATACAGCTTCCGGATACAGCAGCTTGGTTCTGTGCTTCGAAGACAGTCTTTCCAGTAGCGTATGCTTTGCCTCCAATTACTAACATTAGAAACCGAACATTCAAGAAGTTCTACGTGGGATCGGAGGAAAGCTTCCGTTCGCGTTGTAAGACTTTCAAAAAATCGTCGGCCTTAAATTTGCTGAGCCCACGCTTTATAAGTGCGGTGGAAATCGTGGAGTGACGAAAACCGATTGTAAAATCGGGACGAGGGGTTTTGACAGCGTCCTGTCTAGACTGGGACGGAGCTGCAGGGGCCAGCATGGTTGACTGTGATGTATCCGGAGACGGAAAGGATCGCTCCCCCTGTTGTCGTTTATTAGGCCGGTCCACGACATCATGAGCCTCATTGTTGGGTTGACTAAGGGCATCCAGGTCCCAAACTTCTGATTGAACATAAGGCTTGAGACTTGGGTCCCAGTCTGGTTTAATATTAGCGCGCAACTATAGATGTATTAGAGGTCAGAGCAGTACGATACCAGCTTTCCTCGGAAAGTCGAAAGTCTCGTCCTTGTGCATCATATGGAGAGCCTCATAGACTAATTCTACCAAATCGTCCTCTCTATGGGCCCCTCGAAGGTTGTTGATGAATTGTTGGGATATATGCTTTGCTATGCCGGAAATTTCTTTCCTTCTCTTCTCGGGGACTTCGCGCCCGAAGATGATGTCCATTTCAGCCTGAATGGCTGTTGGCGGAGGCTTAGGGCGAACGTATATTCTAGCCTCGTCGAGAATGTGGTAGCGGTAAAAACTGTTCGAAACAGATGACTTCGCGAGCGTAGCGATGTAGTGTCTTGATTTAGATCCGAAAAGCTTGCCTGCCGCGATGGAGCTCTCTTCCGCACACGATCTGACTGTACTACCAGGATCCATCTCATCAGGTGGCCTTCCCTCAAGGTTTTCCAAATCTCTTCCAAGCTTCTTCAAATTATCTTCGGACAGCTGGGATTTTGGCAAGGATCCCCGGTATCGCTTGTATGGGTGCCTTTCTTCAGAGTCGCGTCGTCGCTTCTTACCCCTCGTCTGCCACACATCGACTGAATCTTGAGATGCCGGAATGCGGACTAATGCGGATGGTAGATCTTTCCGTAGCTCTGGCGAATACTCGTCGCCGGCGGGGTATTCGCGCTTCTCTGGGTTTCGCAGGCGATTGCTCTGCTCTCTCGAGATCTTGAGGGGGTTTGGGGATTCCTCAAGCGGATTGGAGCTGACAAATGCGGTAACAGAAGAGCGTAGTTGTCGTGCAGGAGCGTTCTTTGTGGAAGACGTAGGCTTGCGGATTTTCCGCATACCCATAGATCTGTTCTCTTAAAGCTGTCAGTGGGCAGCTAGGGGAAAAGAAACTGAACGCCGCACCTCTCGCGCGATCACCTTGTTTCGCAGATCTGTATCTGGAGGGCATATCAAATCGAGGAGAGAGAGAGAGAGTCAACGGAGCATGTGGAGTTTCTGTTAGCGCCCGGGCTAGCGTCGGAGAAACGATACGGCTCTCCACCAATGAACGGCGTTTGGCCGGGGCCTTGGCGTCAGAACCTATTGAACCTTGACTGTTTACAAGAGACGAGGCTGACTCCGCGGTTGACAGTCTTGTTGGTGGGACAAAAGGCCACAACCACGCAAGCTACGTCCGGCATATCTGTGTCTGTTTCCCACAATTCCGCCATTTAAATTCGGGTGATGTCGCCCTGGAGAGGGCCCTGGAGAGGGGCAGCATCGTGTCTTCGCAAATATCCAGAGCGGCTACGCCAACTTGAAGACGCTGACGACGTCTTCACATACCACCAAATGCTATGAAGCTCAGGCTCAACGCCCTAGACAACCCTAAGATCGTTACCGAGGCGTTGAAGCTGGTTGATACTCTTTTCAGAGCCCGTTCGTCCACACAAGAGATCATTTTCGAAGTGGATGAAGATGGCCCAAGTGCTTACTTAAAGGAACCACGACCATCTTACTTCAATTAGCTTACTGATGAGACGCCAAAATGTCCCTGAGACCAAGAGGCCGTCCTAAAGGCGGCAAATCCTAATATTTCAACTTCTCGTAAAGAAGAGCTGAAGCGTTTAGGAATTTCTGAGGATGATTTGTGGTGGCGAAGGCTCACTGTTGGTCTTTGCCTATTACTCCGTTCTTCTTCTTTCCCTCCTCCCTAATTGCTGACAATAGAGCGCTAACGTTATCCCCCGGCTATATCCTTAGCGCGCAATTGCATCTGAACTTTCACATTTACACGCAAAAGTCAACATCGACCGATTTTGGAGTCCTTTGCACGAGCCGATAACACAGCGGACGAAGGAACAGAAGTGAGACGAATCCGAGAAGAGAAAGACTGTATTGAACAGTGCCTCGGGATCTGCGCCGAGGCCGCTGGGCAAGCAGACCATGCTCGAACAAACATTGTCGAAGACATTTCTTCTGGTCACGACTCCCATCAATTGGTGGTTGCTACACTTGGAGATTTTATCACAGCTCGATGAGTGCACTTCAACAGCTCTCGCGAGATCGTGATCATGGATCTGTATTGAAGGCCCCAGAAGAACAAACCCAGAAGCCTGGGATCGTGCAGGGTGAGACAACCGAAGAATTTGAGCATCGTCACGGAACGGGCTACACACTCACTCGCAATGGTTGCTCCGGTAGCTCTGGATGAGTATTTTGAGCTTATCCTGGGCGCCAAATTATAGACGGCGATATCATGGCGGGGTACCATCTGTGTGAATTAGCTCCATGTTTCTTGATCTATGTAGCCCGCCTGACTGTGAGGAGGGATCCATACGCAGGCAATTGAGTAAGCGACGTAAAGCTATAGATGTCATTTGTGCCTTCGTATATAGCCCGCATTGGAAAGATACTGATCGGCTTGTGCGGCCGATCAGTGTGGACGCAATGCATGACGACATCATGGGCAGTTCAACATTTCACTATTGATTTTCTGCAATAAGCAGCATTTAGGATAGTGGAAGATGCCCCTCTTGTGAGATAAGGCCAATGTCCCGAGGCGAGTATCACCTACATGTATTACATTTGTTCTTGCACTCATCGTTTTCCTTCTGCGACATTTCGAATCGCAAGCCGCTATCTATACCGGAACCCAGATCATGTCTAGCGTAGTATCACGACATTCATATATCCTAAATACCCGAGAAAGGAAGACCTTTCGACATTACAGAGGTCAACAGGGTTCACTCAGTGCTTAAATCCGTATAATTCATGGATGGTCCAACACTGGTTGAGGCTTGCAGCCAGTGTCACGATGGTCGGTGGTCTAGGTGTGGTAAATATCATATGCTACCTTTTCTTGTCGCCGATGCTTTGCCACTTGAGGAGCAAATGAGCGCGTTCCATTAATCGTCCCATATAGGCAGTAATGTCTGCCGACGACTGATCAAATGGATGGGCTTCATGGGCAACAAAGTCTCTGAGCTCCACGGATCGCCCTCCACAGGCTTTGCAAGAAGTCGAATCTGTTTCTTGAGCTTTGGTGGTGAGACTTCTTATGGCTTTGGAGCCCAGAATGTACTCGATTGCCATGTCTCTGGTATGTTTTGTTCCGGCTCGACCGTAGGCGTCGCGATGGCTCCTCACTTCCCTTGCGATTTGGATGGTCTCTAACTCTACGGCGTTGCCTTCTGCGCCTCTCGCGGGGATGTCTACTGGAACGTCCTTCGACCTCCTGATCAGCTTCTGTGGACCGTTTTTGAGACGCATTGACCTTGGTCCGCGGCGGCTCTAATATGCTTGATAAACCATCCACGCGCTTGCTCGACGGATACGCAACGCTTGTACTATCTTCACCTACATCACTGTGCGGAGAGCTCTCAATTTCCTTTCCAACGAGCTGTCTGCTGGAATCAGGCCGTTCAATCTGAGCCGAAGAGGTGTGGACCATCTGTGGTCGCTTGCAATCGCTGTCATATATCTCGTCGAAAGTCCCTTCACGTGCGGATACCTTGTGATTTCCTGGACCTGCCTTCAATTCAGGCTCCCTGTGAGGTAGGCGACCTGGACCTGATTCCATGATAGCATTGCAATTTACTTGATCCTTGAATTCAGAATCCTGCAAAAGCTTTACTTGTTGCTCTAATCTAGAATCCCTATCCTTGCAATGATGTGCCTTGGCGACTGCACAATGCTCGCAAGGATTTTGAGCAGCAGCCGCCGGCGGTGAGACTGCATTGCGATCTGACATGGACATACCGGCAATTTCCCCAACAGGGCCCACACAGAGTTCGCCGATGGTGATTTGGTTCTCTGAACTTGATCGGACAATGGAGGGGCTGATAGACTGAGCCAAAGAAACAGGGCCGATGACCGTCTCTGCGAGACTTGGAAGACTAGGGATATGATAGATACCGCTCTGGACTGCAAATTGCAGGAAACCTTGATTTCCTTTTCTGGCTCGAGCTTCCAACGCTGCTTGCATACTCTGGATTATGGCCCTCAACTGTTTCCTGTCCTCCACGGAGTAAGGCAAGATATCTGGGATGGTCCAAGCATCGAAGATTGTTCCATGAGTTGCTGATATTGTGTACTGTGAATGATGTGAGAGGAAGAGGTCGCAAAGATAGCAGGCCGCTTTGGATGTCCCTATGGTCCTTGGGAGGGGAAGAGTCTTCTCCAGCCGGTGAAAAGTAACGATTTGTATTTCGGCGTGCACGAATCGCTCTCGTCCTAACACTCTATGAGGCGCGTACTCAGCCAAGAACTTGAAACGGCAAGATCCGAGAAGGTGACGGTACTCGCAGCTCGCCGCCAAGCGCGAAAGCCATTTACTGATATGCCAGTAGTTGGCGACTTTGTCAAATGCCTTGATCGCTTTCCCGCTGATCACGTCGATTTTTATGCCGGCTTGTTCGAGAGCCAATTCGAGAGACTGCCGAATATCGCAAACAGTGCCGGCCAAGCGCAGAGCTTCCAGTCGGGTCTGAAAATTCAAGGTGGAGTCATGCCGATTAATCTGAATCATAAAGTTCATGAAATGCCGCAATCTAGAGGCTTGTGACTTCATCTGGTCCGGGTGTCTGTTTGGTTCCGACAGGTAACGATTGAATACGGAAAGTAAATCTTCGTGCATGGGGCGCCGTCTTTTACTATGGTATGCTGGAGTGATCCAGTCTTTACATTTCAATCTACCGATGATTCGATTCTCGCATAATTGTACCACAGAGTGGAAAACAAGATCGGTGCACTTTGAGTGTGGTATTTCTAGAGCGTACGCCTTAGCAAACGTACTTATAATTTGCAGCCGCATTACCCTTGTGAGCGCAACGCTCTATAAATTTCCCAATTTCGAGAAGGCCCTCCCTAACTAGTGGCTCAACACCTGAGTTACTAGCAATGGTGAATGTAAGGCCATGGTCGGTGGCCGATTTCTCAACCGTTGCTGCGGAAACTGTGTGCACACCCTCGTCACGGACGGCGATGAAGGCGAGATCTTGTGCTAGCTGATATTCAACATTGTAAGAGAGAACGTAATTTCCGCGGCGTGACCGGCCACTCTGTTGATTATGAGTGCGAGCCTCCTCTGGTACTCGCGCCGACAAATTCTGTACTCTCTGGACCGTTCTCGCAAACTGGTCCTCACGTATTGGTGTCCATATCGTATGAGAGGTCTGGGAGGCACTATGTAGTAAGGCCATCTTTTGGCCTTTTTTCTCACGGGAAAGTAAATATCACGAGACGCGGAAGATTGGTAACCTCAGTGGGTTCAATACCAAAGCTCGTAGATTCGATCGAATGTATGGGGATGAAAGCAGTGAAGCTGCATCACCGGCGGGGTAGAGCCATGTGTACTCTTTCCATTGGCCAAGTCGCAAGGGATGCTTCGGCTGCATGGTTTGTCGAGCCACACTCCCCGCTTTCCTCGGGCTCCAAGACTTGACAGTAATCGCCTTTGACTAAAGGTGTTGTAATAGTCGCGATTGGTGGATGAAGCGGCCCAGTCTGCGAAGACTTCGCAGCTAGGAAAAGAGATCAACGGGATGGTGGTGTGCAGGTAATACGATCTGGGTTCTAAGTCTGCCTAGCACACCCAGGCTCTCGACGGTAGCAGCCTGAGCGGGGATTATGGTAGGGCTGCATCTATCGTCTAAAAGTAAGGTATGGCAGGATTATCTCAATTGATCATTGACAGCAAGGAGACATCATTCGTCTTCGGTTAATCATTCAATCCGCCTTTCTTGCACGTTGTTTTATGATCCTTCCATCTTGAACGCTGGCATTGTGCAGAGCAATACCTCACCTTCTGACAACGTGCGCACTTCCAGGAGGGCCATTCCACGGCTTCGTTCTTCTTTACCGCAAGCATCGCAATTGCTGGCATAGGACATGCTTAGCTTTTTATCGTCGATCTCACAGACGCCCTCTACATATGGCACGCTAAAGAGGGGCGAGATCGCGATTCGACACGCGTATTTCGAAACTGATTCCCATCTTGGAATGACAGGCATAAACCTCGACGGGAGCCTGTCTGTTCCACAGGGAAATAGGTACGCAGGAACCGTTGAGATACTCGCAGGATGAGGTGTGGCTCCAGTCTCGACATCTTTCAATATACGCCAAAAGCGTTTGCTTCCATAATCTCATTTCATCGTCGTTCATGTTGATGATGCGCACTCCCATGGTCGAAATCGTTTCCAGAAATGAACGTATTCGTGGCGAATGTGTCAATGGCAAGACGGCCGCATCAAGGACAACGGTGTGATTTGCCAAATCGAGTCTAAGTCGGGATCCGATAATGAGAATACTCACGCCGCCTCGAGTGGAATCACTGAGACCGAAGATCTCGGACCTGGTTGACTGGAGGCCGCTGAAGCTCATGAACATCGAGAACAAAGATTCTTTATAACTCAGTCGGACATCTCGGTGAATCTTACTTGTCATCTTTGTTGATGTCTCACGCAAAGTACGTTCGCGCATCGAGAACATAAGTGACGTATGAGTAATGAGCCATTATAGGTTCTCCGTCTTTGTCGTGTCAAGTACAGGGAGGCGATCAAGATTTAAACGTGGCAAGTTCCAATTTACAGGACAGGACTTGTCTAGGAAGGTGGGGTACATGAAGTGCTGGGATGGTCTTGGCTTTCAGGACGAGCAATAGGAGCCACGATCTCGATGTACGACGACTTCCTTGCAAGCCAGAGCTTGCTCCGCGTTTGGAGCACGGGGGCCGGAAAACAGACCTGGTTTTGAAATTCTGTACCAAATGGATATCGTAATGACGCAGGCGGACGTCTGGGTGCTCTCTGTGTGAGCGCCTTCACAGAACGTGTCTTGGGCATGTTTCGACTTCAAATTGATACGACCAGTCAACGCTGTGATTTGCACCGTTCCAATATCGACGACGGCTATGATGACCGTTTCGAAAAGGTCGTTAACGGATCGCGGCGTTCTTGTGTTGAACTTCGGGAGATGGCAGACGCGAGGTTGACCTGATTGGTTGGGTGCATATCTCGTTATATAAATGTTCTCCTTACAACCGAAATACGTCTCGTAGATGTTCAATTCAAGCCCCAAGTGCTTGGTGAAAGTTCGCGAACTTTGGGGCGTGCTTTGAATCCCGAAAGAGACGGTAGCAGTCTCTGGCTCGAGACATGTGATCCAAGTTGGAACAATTGTCATCTTCATAAATGATCAAACTAAGGTCATCACTCTGCCTTGACCCTGACGTGACAACTTCTCCAAAAGCCAGCTGCACAACCGAGAAGATATTGTGCCAAGGTCTTCCAGCGAACTGGCTGGATGACTGTACGATGCACTGGACCGGAGGAGTGCCCAATTCCGAATAGGGAATCTCCGTAAACGCTCTTAGCAAAGTCCGTGGCACCTTCAAAGTTATCCAGGAGACCAGGGAGGGATTTCCCCCCACCTTCTTGGCGGTACCAAGGTCGAGAGGCTTCCCTTCGATATGAGAACCCGGTCTCAAGATCGGGACCGAGTGAATGTCAAAAATGTGAAGATGGAGGAATAACTCTTGAATATACCGTGTGGGTCTAGGCTTTTCTCAATCTCCCGTGTGCAGCTATATCGAAAATTTCTGTAACACGCCTTCTTTCGCTTGTTTTCAAATGTGTTCTCCAATTAGTATTTCACATCTCATTACTTCGAGTTTCGGGTCCTTGGCCGAGAAGATTTGCTATCTTCCCCTTGAGTTCTAGGTCGTTTCCCGCTGGGTGAACTCGATATTTGCGCTGACGAGTATGAGGGTTGGCTTTGAGTAGGTGTCGTTCTTTCACTGAGCGTCATATCGAATGATGGATTTGGCCTTGACGGGGCAGCCATATTTGACGAGGAGCCCTGCTGCGTGGCAGTCGGTGCTACGGTGTCGACCGATATGGGGCTCTGTACTGACTGGCTTCTTGACAGCCTAGGCGTGGGTATGTTGCTACCTTCTGGTGTTTTGTCAACTTGTCCATGCCGATAGAAGTCTTTGTCTTCTCTTGGTTTATTTTGGTGGGGATTGGTGTTGAGATTTTCTACAAGGTCTTTGGCCGCAACCTGAAGTAAACCAAGAAGCTTTCCTACGCCGTAGCCAACAAGTATTTTTCCGAAAATCTCCAAGACTTTCTTGCGGTCAAATTCATGTTTTTTGACATTGGCGAATTCTCGAAATTCAAATCGTAGTGGATAGCCAGGTACGACGAAATCATATTTGGAACTATTTTCAGGGACTTCGGTTGCTCGATGGATACGAATATTGAGGCCTTCCGTACTGGCTACCGCGGAAAAAAATCTGACTTCGGAAAAAAACTTCTCTCTATGGTGCGGTCCTGCGTCCTGGAAGAACTCGAACATGTTATGTAATGCTTGGCTTGCGTTGTTCAGACTTTAAACCATTGCCGTATTATCGTCGGTTGAAGTTTGTGACCTTTTACCTTCGACAGTGAAGAAATGAAAAACCTTATCTCTTCCAATTAGATCTGGCCTCTCATAGCATGCGAGGCGCTGTGTTACGTTAGGTATATTATCCCACAAGCCATCTGGTATCAACTTTTCCCTGCAGAAATATACGGCAAGGTCGGGCTTTGGTTGTGTTAAAAACTTGTTTGAGAGCTCGTAATCTCGCGATGGCATTGGCGGACATGTCCAGGCCTCTTCAACGCTGAAATCAAGATTGAAGGGCCTGCTAGCGCTCCTCCCGTAAATTAAACAATGGCGCGCAATGAAGCTCATCATGAGCGTTCGCTGAAAGAGTGCCTCATTCGAACCATTCCCGCACTTGTCCTGATCCATTTCCCACAGCTTCTCATATGTCTCCCTCTCCGCATCAGACTCCTGTAGGGAAATTTGTGGTAGATCATCAATAGAGCCTGCATGTGGATCGGGGTCCATGTTTTTCTTTAGAAGGACATTTCGGCGCCCAAGTCCCCTGAGAAAATCGGGATGGGTCGGACCTATCCTCGCGTAATCCTTAGCCTTGGTAGGATCTGCCATGATTGCGTCTATGATGGCCGCAGCTTCTTCATCCAGGGGCGGCAAATATCCCCACTTCCGGTTGAATGCTTCCTCGGAATCTATATCTTGTTCTCTTAGAGAAGCTTCCCCATTCGTATAATCGGTGGGGAGGCTGTAGTCAATGCGACCTTGATATTCCTTAGGGATAACCTCAACACTCTGTACAGGGTGGTCTGGGTGGATGCGAGCTGGCTTTCGCGGCCGCCCTCGAGCTTTTGTAGGTTTCTTGGCCCCCTTACCCTCGCGACGGTTGCGAAGGATTGACTCTGGGTTATCTACGGGAGGACGAGGTGGTTCGGTGGTATCTTTTGACCTGAGACCAGTTCTGGTACCTGGAGGAGGAGCTGAGGCCGTTGATGACTCGCCTATAGGCTACAGTTGATTGCAAAATGTTAGACTGTAGATCGAAAGCTTTCATGAACGGGGAAGTTATCGACGGGCTGTTGCGGGCAAAGAGATTCACGGGTTCTTACCTTCTAGATATCTCGTCGCTTTGTTTGTTTAGTGCTCTTTGAATTTTTCGAGGGATTTGACGTAGCATTTTTCCCTTCTTCACCCCGAGGCATCGGAAGCGCGGTCCATTGACTGAGCAGCAAGTAGTAGCCACTCTTTGGCGAGTCGGAAATCTCAAGTGCAGAAAGGTTTAAACCAGATATCGGTTGATCGGGTTGAAGGCGGATAGAGGCACAAGGCTCCCAACAGTTTACAAACTGTAGTGCAAACTGTCAGTTTACACCGTCAGTTTGATGATTATGTAAACGGTCTTAGACCAGTTTGAGGTCCAAACGGTTTAGGCTTAAACCGTTTAACCGTTGCACTGAATTGAATATAAACCGTTTAACTGTTAGTTTAACTACCTTTCTAGACATGATCACGAAACAATTTTTCCCCTTCCACTTCTAGCTTCCAAGGTGAGCAGCGGCTGCTTTAAGGTGAGCCAGGGGTGAGCGGCCCTGCGCCTTAACATGGCCCGACCCGTTCATCACATCATGTCAAATGCCTACTATGTACTATTCGCAGCGCATAATATACATCCTTTCCCGGGAACAACCTTACACTGCAAGAACGCAATGAGCTCCACTTCATCCAGTGAGGTTTGCGGCAGTCAAGGTGAAGCCCCAAGGTACATATCTGACCAGCGATCATGATTTCCTCTGACATGGCTTCAAAGAACCCTGTCATGGTTGAGGATAAATAATCTGCGTCGTGGTGAACTGGGCGCTCTTTCCTGCTTCCAGGCTAGGCGCCCAGTATCGCCCCATCCGCTGCTTTCTCAAGGTATAAAGACCTCCACCGCTCGCTATTTTCCCACTTCTCCCTTCATCTTTCTCTCCATCATATTGCAAGGGTCTGCGGCCCCCCTTCCTGCTGCCTAGCTGGCTTCTACCGACCATCGCCGATCACTGTGCCTGGTACTTTGCATGAGGCATTTTGCTCATGGCCTTTCCCTTCGGGAGTACTTTGTTGCACCTCTCGCCCTCACCCTCGCCGTCTCCTGACCTGCCCAACTTTCGTCTACGGCTGGAGCCAGTGATGCAGGCGAACCCTCTCCTTCGCCACCTCGTCCCTTGTCACCCGCGCTGCAGCTCAGCCCCAACGGAGATGATTCCTTTTTCGACCACGTTGGAACGCCTCATCGCTCGACTTTGCCGCTCTGGACCTTCCTGCCTCGATCTTCCTTTGCCAGCCACTGTTTCACCACAGCTCAGCTGATGTGCGACACTGCGACGACATTGGTGGAAAGCTTCAGCGTGCGGCGAGCATTCCAGGGCGAAGCAATTGTCTGACCCTAAGAGGGCTGTCACAAGACCAATGAAAGAAATGCCTCATCACTCGCTGCGAATGCTCAGGCTTCCCTTCACGTCTGCCTAACCGCGTAAACAGGGATCACCGCTCAGCTGTGATCTGGTGACCTGGCACGGAGGGGGGGGGGGGGGGGGGGGTTGAGCAAGAAGCTGAGCAGCGGCGATGAGCCAAAACCAGCGAATGGAATCAAAGGAGGGTAGGCCTCGCCTCGATCGACAGCAGTCATTGCATGTCTGCCTGGCTGCGCCGACCAGGATGCCGCAAATCGCCTTGTTCTGGTGACGTGGCCTTGAGACGGTGATCTCGCTTTTCGCTGTAGATCGGAGAGGATGCAGTGCCTCTGATCCGTTGCAGAAGTCCCAGCGCGTAAGGCCTAGGCAGCAGCAGCTGACGTAGCTCGCCAGTTGGACATATCCAAGGGGCACAGTGAAGACTCAGCTGGTATGGGATGTAGATTGACTACGAGGCACCAAAAGCTAAGAGACTGCGCCATGAATGGAGACCGAGTGGCAATGGCCAGAGATCAGGCAGCAGGTGCGAGAATGAGGGAGACGGTACTGGGGAGACGTCTTCAGCGGTTCATTGGTTGAGAGAGTGTGGGCACGACTTAGAAACACAAATAATCCTCATCTCGCCCTGTTCCGAGCGGCTTGGATTTCCAACTTCAGACTTTAACCACAGCTCCTATGTCTACATTTGAGACACAATGACATTGATCGACTTGAATCTCACTCAATTCTACCAACCCCCCACCAAAGCCGATTTGGCTGGCAAAAGATTATCGATGGCGTCGATTGGTGATGTTCTTATCTTCTGTGGAGAGCCATACGCTCCTACATTTTCTAGACCCAGCGGCGGATGGGGTGGACAACTCGACGACTACAACCTGATCGAAATCCTTGATTTGACTGACGCATCCTCGGAGGATCCTCTCGATCTATCCTTCAAGCCAGCACCGGATCTCAAAGGCACTGAATTATACGCTGGAGGTAATGTTCGCCGTCTTTGGTTTTGATGGGCCTTTAATAACAGCTCCAGCTTCCTCAAACGGATTTGATCTCAGTGGCAGCCGCGGTAGAGGCGGTGGAGAGGAAGACGAAAGCTTTCCATTGCTCGAGGAACTGCTGCTCGGTGCCGGAGGAGCACAAGAGTCACAAAAATCGGGCTTGAGACTAGGTGGAGACAAGGGTGCGAATACCGAGAGCAGCAGCAGCGTCCACCTCAGAAGCGACGGCTCGACTTCTGAGGGGCAAGGCGAGAGGCACTGCTCCCTCAGCACTCCATGGACTTCTGTGGCAGGCTCAGTACCTGGGTACGACCCTTGAAACCCCCACTCGCAGATCTTAGTACTGGCAGATGGCGCCTACCTAGACGTTCCATCCTTCACGAGAAGACAGAAGACTCTATCTCCGATCCTCCTCCACTCCCTGATAACCCCCCTCTCGTTGACACACGATACCCAAACCTGCTTCAAAAATACCGAGCCTTATCACTCCGGCGAGGCGAAAGAGAATGGGGACAAAGGAGCGAGCTACAGTACAGACAACATCATCCCCCACTCTCTCTGATCGCCTATTGCGAGATTGAGCCCAACACGCTTTACGGACGCCGAGACAACCACAGGCGCCACCGACATTCGAGATTCCGCTAAGCGCAAAGCAGGCAGTGCAGGTCTGGATGAGGGTGGGGAAAGTGGACACAGGTTGGAGAAGGCCTGGCGTGCAGGTCAGTGCGCAGGTCCCAGTCCCTGTGGGCGCGTCTAATGACTCTCGAAAGACCCCATCATAATCGACACGACAGACGATACCGACGATGACTTTGAAGCCGAGTTCGCACGGATCCAATCGCAACCTAATCCTGTCTTCAAACGGCCTCCCTCTCCGCGAAGCTTCTAGCAACGCGAGAAAACAATAAGCTCAAGTCGATCCAGTGAAGTTGGTGACAGCCAAGGTGTGCCCCCCAGTGTATTTCCGACCAGCACCCGGGGTTTCTTCTGACATACTTCAGATGACCCTCTCGTGGTGGAGGATGACGAAGAAAAGACTGGCGAAACTGGCGGTTCTACCAGTGCTACGCGCATAGAGTCTGAGATTGGCACCGTACACCTCAAAAGCTCCCACCCGAGGGAACAACCAAAGACGCACGGCTGCTTGAGTCCTGCTACTACCACCGAACCTACCACCTCCCCCTTCGATCGCCCTACTTCTCCCAGTGTCGCACTATCCTGTGACCCAGTTGAGCAGGCTATCAGTGGAGGTGATCGCGGAGCAGCGGCGACCGTCCATCCTCACGCTATCACCCTCCCCCCACCTCTTCCCGAGCAGCATCAGGACCCAGGAGGTTCAGCATTGGATGGAGAGGAGTGGGAGATCGTAAGGATCGTTGACAAGAGACGAAGTGAAAAGGGTTATGAATACCCGATGTGCTGGAAGAGAACATGGCTGCGCGAATGCGAGTTAGGAAACGCACAGGAACTGCTGCGGCAGTTTGAGGCCAAACGCCAGGCACAGTGGGGAGGCAAACGAAGAAGACCGGCACGTGCAGTCAAGGGTCGGTGATTGTTGGTTAGTTTTGATGGTCGCAAAAGAAGCACAAATGTTCTTGATTTTATCTCGGGGCCAGCTTTCAGCGGTACATGGATGAGATAGACTTCGAGAGCTGCGGCAATGTTGCTGGGATGGAGATGCGAGAGAAACAGACTGTCGTGGAACCTTGGCCACTGCGACTTAATCCCAATGCGGACAGTAAAGAGGCACAGCTGAAGTTCGAGATTTTGATGGCGTCTGGACATACAGGGTGCGAAAGATACGTCGAGTGGATAAGAGTTGCTCCAAAATCAGGACAGCCCATCCGCAATGTGGAATCTTAGTATTAGATCAAGCTAGGACCTCTCTTGCCAGGCCGAAGTGAAATAAGCCTAGCGTTATCTCAACCCGTTTACTGTTTGATCGAAAACCAACGATACCGTCTCAATGTCTGCTCTAGTTTCTTCACCTGGGCTACGCTCGCCATTGCTACCACGCGCACTATCTTGTCTATCTTCTGGTATATCGCCTTGTTCATTGTCATCTCCACTGCTTTGTTCATCTTCTTCATTTGCGGCCTTTTTCATTCGTAGCGTGGCTTCTGTGATCTCTGATGCTGTTGAATTGTCCCGTTTCCGACTGCCTAGTTGACCTCGTTGGCGAAGTCCGAATTTTGTAGAAGTATAGTCAAGCTCGTCATCATCCTAGATATGTCAGTCACCCCTATGCTACTTATGGATCAGACACCTACCTCCTCGTCTGCATTTACCCTCTTCTGCCTCGCCGCGCCAGGACCTGCGCTATTCAGTCGGCCATACCTTCCTTCACATCATTGACCTGCCATAAGTTGTGAGAATCAAGACCTTTTCCGCGCATCAATCGAGAAGTTCGAGCTTCCTGTGCTTCCTTGATGGCAGCGTAGGCAGAAACAAACCGTACCTTCTCATCTGCAATGGTGACATTCGAAAATTTGACCAGTTCGTTAAGGAAGCGCCGGGATCGAGTCACATACTATCGAAGTACTGCAGGACGTCTGTTCGTTGCAGTGCCCAATGTGATTTGCGCAGCGATTCGAGAGAACCTTGTGCCTGAGGGTCAACGGCATCTAGATACCCTGGTAAGGCCCACCTTACAGCTTCGAGCGCTTGGGGAGTCCAGTTCAAAGTCCGCGTCAGGATACTGCTCCAAGAATTTTGCCTTGCTATCTTCGTAGTCCTCAAATAGGGCCTCCTGTCGACTTTGACAGCTGGCTTCGAGGTTCTGGATGCAACGACGCAAGGGAGCATCTAGGTCGTCAAGGATACTCGCTTGCGCAGCCGACATAGATGAAGAAGATGCTTGGTGCGTTCAAGAGGCTATGAACTGGTGACATTTGCTGCCACATGGAGTCTCCAGCATGCTGTCGTATTGTAGAGTCATCCTCTTTGCCTGCTTCTGCTTCGATCACCGAAGAAGGATAGACAGCTTGTGGTGAGGAGAGTCGACGTAGTACACACAAGTGTTTGCCCACGGTGGAAGAATTATGGATTCGGGGCGTAATAGCCTTGAGGGATTTGAAGGTATCGGTTGACTGCTTGACGGACAACTTATGGTATCTCTTGTCAATGCTGGCGAAGGAGACCGTGGAGGGCCAGAAGGTTGGCGAAATTGAGGGTAGTTGTGATGGACGGGAGAAAAGGTTCTTGTGCAAAAAGTGACATTCTATGGAGCGTTAGCATTGCTTCCCATCATTCAAGAGAGAACCGACCACATATGGTCCTTGTGCTCCAGGCTTTTATGTGCATTTACGCTTTGGCCAGTCCGAAGTTCGTTTCCGTGTTCCATAGCTGCCACAAGAACGACTGACCATTGGAAAATAGGAGCTGATTACTACTGTGCACGCAGACTCCCTAAGAATATGGTGCCGTTTGAGCTCATGTTGGGATTGTGGAGTAGAGCCTCACTTGGCGTTGAGGGAGTGTTTATGAGTTGTTGGTCGCTGGGGCAACTCGTGATTCACAATAATTCCAACCTTGAATAGTATGTCTTGATTTCACCTTCACTCAGCGTACGCTGGAGCTAGAAGGGTAGGATGAGTGTGACAGTAGAACATGAGCGCGTACGTGTGCATGACTCCCATGGAAGAGGTCGTTGTCGTGTTTACACGAGAGAAGCTTTCGCTCGTATTAAGCTAGCCACTTTGAGATAGCCGTCGATCCTGCAGAGACTCCTTGCCCTCCTCCTCCAGCTCTCCGTATACATCGATCATTGAAGAGTAAGGTACCCGCACCAATGCCTATGGATGTTTGTCTTAATTACTGACCCAAAAGCAGAGACTCTTCCATTTCCTCCATCATTGCCAGCATCCTCGCGTACGTCGCTCGATAGACGGACCTCCTGCTACCTCTCCTCCTGCCCTAAATACCTTGCCCGGGTCTCATGGAACTACGAAGACCCCAAGACTTGTTTGCGGGTTATAGAAGACCATAAGGCAACAAATGGACGGGCTGTGAGTATTAGGAAAGAGTGTCAGCAAGAAAAAAGCGACCAAAATGGCAAAGGGAGTAAACATGAAGCGATCGATCAGGCAAGAATTGCTGTTAAAGTTACATGAGTGCTGAAGACCAGGGTCAAGATCCCGACAATGAGACCACCGCTCGAGGGTCAGGTCTTAGTCCCGTCGCTTATGAGGACCGAAGTTAAAGATGCACGGTTCGCCCTAATAATAACCTGTTCCTAGTAAGACAAGGCTGCACAGCCTTTCTTGAGTCAACGACGATATTATTATGTAGTGCCGGCGCAGGTGCGGCTCGACGCGGCACTACTCCTACAACTACACTCGCAGCGAGAAGCACGCGGCCAGCGATGAATGGAAGAGCATCTACGGCTGTGCAGTATTGGAGTACGCGATAATCTTTGCTTGAGGGGTTGGAAAGGGAGACGGAGACGGACTTCTACGCTAACAATATGAGGAATATTAATCCGTTGTTGCAGCAGGCTTTTGAGCAGTTCCCCAAGATCGAGAGGGATGACAAGGGATTGGTGAAGCATGTTCAGGCGACCAAATGTCCGAGAAAATTTGGATGACCTGGTGGCGTAGACATGAGATGGTGGCGCAGCTGTTGGAAGGGCCCTCATCGAGAATTGGCCACTAGGCAGAGCAAAAGCCGCAGGTAGTAGTAAACTCAGAACGATCTTAATTTTCAAATGGGACAATTGGTTGAAGAAGTTGTGGCTGGAACGTTCGAATATTGCTCAGCTTGCGTACGATGATGAGAGGCCGATGCAATGCTGCGTGAGGCAATTTCAATATAAAAGGCAAATTTCATTGGAGATGACAGTACCGAATCCGTGAAACTGCAATATGGATAGTCAACTTGGATCGGAACCCTCACTTTATGTAACGTTAAGCATATAATATATTTGCACAACTTATAAAGCGAATTTTAACTTAATAAAATATACTACTTTATCAAGCTCACTTCCACTCCGTAGTACATCTTACCTCCGAAGCATACACTTCTACCTTAACCAAATATAAATAAAAATTCCCTCATTCAAAATTCTGTGTTCCATGAATAATTGACTTCATGATTGGTGTAGAAGACGTCCAGCCAAAATTGAAAATACCCTCAGATCCAAACGGTTCATTCATCATAATGTACCCCAATATCCTGAAAGTTTAGAACCGGGTGAGAAGACGTAGATTCTCTCATTACTTGTGAGATCTTTGTTTAATTCACCTATTAGGTACTCATTTTTGTCAGGTGGGGTGCTGCTTTCCTTCAATGTTGAGCAATTGATTCGAACTGCGGATTTCGGCCCCATGAGCAAATCAAGCTCGACATAAAGAGCTTTCCCGCACTCTGGGGCATTTGAAGTGGATCCTCTCGAACATCGGAGAAAGAAACGGATGGTTCCACCGTCTTGTGATGACAGCTGCAGATGTTTCTTAGGCAGCGCTATTTCCAATCCTTTATTTGTCATAGAGAACGGTGGTCTCGATATGCCTCCTGAATAGGTTTCCTCAACGACATCCCCACTGTCCGCAAAGTAGCTTGGTTGAGCTGCGAGAAGACCAGATCCCCCTTGGTCAGAGGTCCAGGCAAACAGTGACTCGTCATCTGAGATTTTCATGATCTCGATCTGGAGCCGATAGAATGCCTTTTTGGCGCCCTCACCGTACAATGGTGCCATGTTGACGTTAAAAAGCCCTAGCAAACAATAGGCCATATCTTCGCACTCACTTGTGTGTCGATCAGATGCCCAGCTCATCCGGGTGGCAACGCTGGCCCGTCGTGACCTATTGTGTGGAGAAGCCAGCCATTTTTCACCAATTCCTGTCATCTTGGCTACATCCCTGTAGAAGTGCTCCAAGGGACCAATCTCTTTCCAACAATAATCATAGAACACGACCTTGTCTGGAGCGATCAACTCTTGAAGAGTCCAGCCTCTCCGAAACCAGGAGCTCTGACTGAACCTGCCCCTTAAGGTTGACCATCCTCTCGGTGCATGCCAAAATTCCTCCTCAGATCGACGCTTCAGAGATAATTCATAATCCGAAAACTTGACATCGGCCAGGTAAACATAGCACTCTGCAGACCACTCATACCATTTATACATGGAATTGATCGCTTTCGAAAGCTCGGCACTACTTCTCTTATCTATACAACAGGTATCAATCCAAGCCCATTGGAACCCTCTCTCCTTAGCCAATCGACAAAACTCCCGAATCTTCACTAAACCGGGCAGATATGGTGGCACCAGATTCTTCCGGAACTGCTTATAAGAGACCTCTTCCTCTTCATTTCCCCATCGATGGGACAAAATGGCATACTTGGGTAAGAAATCATCAAAGAATGTTTAGAATTGAAAGTTTGCAGTATTGAGGAGGCGCATATTGATTTGCTCTCACAGCTGAAGAAGACGTACGTATAAAATTGAATTCCAAGGGATTCCCGCTGATATAGATCACAAGAAAAAAGAAGTTCACTATCGAATATCCCAATGGAGGGGGAGGATCAGCAAGCCAACCAATCATAGCCTAGTACCTTTCCCAGCCGTTGCATTATTTTGATCTAGATATCTGCAGAAGGGTTTTTATTTTCCTTTTCCCTTTTTCCTTTTTCCTTCCCTTTCTATTTCTTTCTCTTCTCCTTCTTCTGCTTCTTTTTGTCTTTGTGTGCTTTTTGTCAGGAAGCAACTTCATATACAGGCTCCGCGGCTACCTCTCTTGGCGCCAAGACTGGGCCATGTCTTTAGTGTTTCGAGGCCAGAGTCTGCTTAGTCAGCGGCTGCCTTGAGGCGGTCGGAAGTGGTCACAGGCTCTCCACTTAGGTACTTAATGCCACTGAAAGTAGGCTTGGCAGCTGTGATTACTACGGTAACTACGTTGATAGTATAAGCTTGAGGAGTTGGACGTTAGAAGCGAAGTAGGGCTGTTTAGGATAAATGAATGTAACCCACTTTGTTACGGTCATACTCAGAGCCCCCCCTGAAGATCATAGCGGATCAATTCGGAAAGAGGGTTTTTCAGAGGACAAAGCTCTTGGAGATAGACTAAGGATATGCCGGGCTAATCTATCTAACCACATTTGCTGGGTGGACGATCCCCCCGCTTTTCCCTCAACCCACAACTTGACTTTACAGAAGATCCCGTCCCTGGACACTCCATCATAATCAAAACCATGCAACGTAGATGGCTAGGAGATCTTTAGTCGTTCTGAGAGACTCTGGAAGGTTCTCTGTTGTCAGCGATCCGACCATGGCCTGCGACGATACTCCGGCAAAGAGAGATGAAGATCTAGGAGAATAGCCGGGAACGTTTACGCGACTTCTGGATTTACACTACCCTGAGGTACGAGCGTCTTCTCCGTACCATATCCTTCTCTAACAAACAACACGAGGAAATGACCCGCTACTTGCGTCGGATCAAGAACACGTGGACACAGATCGTGGGGAACGAAGAGGCGGACCAGCTGCGACTCGACGCTAACACGGTTGCAACCCTGCAAGGCCGCTGTCCCTCACAATCGTCGGAAGACCGCGCGCACGTTTAGATCAAGATGCTCGCTGGCGATGTCCTCCCGGCAGTCACAGCTGACGATCAACGATCACGGATCTTCGACCGTGTTTGCTCGATAGAGCATGTGATCCCATCCATCCATACCTTTCTCGAAGACACGAAATACCTCGAGCCTCCCGCAAGAATTCTGAAGGAACTGCTACCGGGTAAATGTAAAGGCTCCATGTCTCAACATTTCAGCGCCCTCCACAGCGGACAGACGAAGGTGAAGGTGTAAACGAGTGAGTTTACCTTCGAGGATCGAACGTCGCCTTCCGATCGTTCTTTATGGTTATCGTATCGTCAGCTCTGGCTCTTTGCCCTCCGACACTTCTCTGTCATGGACGGCCAATCGCCGCGGAGAGACAAGACGAAGCAGAGCGTTTTGTACGATGGGCGGCAGCCGCGACGATGGTACGAGCTCTGGTCACTGGCGTCAGAGAACGGCTACCGACGAATCCGTCGTCTATACCGCGATCGAACGGCAGCGGACACTAAGGCAATCGAGGACTGCGTGCGGAACATCCTGCCTTCCAAGTATTACGCGATCAATCCGGACCGAATGCGTCAAATAGTGCTTCTTAACTGTCAACTCTTCAGCGACGTGCCGTACGCCAAAAGGAGCTGGTTGCTCCGGTATTGACCTCGGATTATGAGGGCTGTGGATCGGACATCTCTGATCGATGCGGGAGGCCGCGGGAGCGTTCTTTTCAAGCAGACGAAGGAAGTCTCTTTCTTGAGCATATCTATTCGACTTCCTATAGCACCGTTCCCAAGCGTTATCTGACTTCCTTTGCCATCAAACGAGATTTCTTCCGTGCTTTCTTCGGTTCGGAGGAAGATGATCTGGACCAAGAACCGTTGTTCGAAGCCTTTCAAGACGGTCACCGCAGGTATCAGGAGGAAAATATTCACATGTCCGATCCCGAAACGCAGCCAGCGCGCCATGACCTTTCACCGACATTGGACTTGCCCGGCACAGGCGAAGACGTGGTTCCAGAGCAAGGTCACAATGGCGGCCTGAATCCTGATGATACCGTTGGTCTGATTCCCTCTCCGCGGGGATCGACGCTGTCGCCGGCGGGGTCGGTCTCGCCGGTGGCAAGCGCGCAAACGTCTCTTGTCCCTTACGTACCGCCTTCGAGTCCCGCCCAACCCCGGTCGCCCATATATGTGTTTGGGCAGCAAGGCGGGGAGGAAGCCATCTCCTTGGGGCAGGCTTCACGCTTTGTCTTCAGCAACCGAACGAGCGTCAAGGAGCGCACGTTCGCGGTGCTTTCTCCTACCGGAAATGGTAGGTTTCGTAAGCGCCACGCTGATTCTCGCGACAAGCTCTCCGTGACCGCTGCCCTGCGGCTGCCGTCCGTCTCCCGCTTTATAGCGCGGGATAATGGCAAGCGACTGAAGTTGATGGCACCGACTACTATTCTCGAAGAGGCTCGTTCAGAGCGACTGCAGGCAGTGATTACAGTCTCGCAGCATAGTCTTCACGAACTGATACGTCGATTCGAAAATTACGAAGATCCCGAGGAGGAACTGTGAAATCTCAGAAGATACGGACATTGCATGCACAATTTGCCAGACAGTGATAACGCGGCTTGGTTGCTCTATTTCTGACTCGGCTTGAATTGAGAAGTGGAACAAATATCTACCCTCCCTTCCCACCTCGCTTTCCTCCTCTCTTTGTGAAAGTGCTTCGGTCTCAATATTGCAACGCCCGTACTGCCTCTTCTACATCCTTCACCATTTCGTCAAAGTCTATCTCAGATGAGTCCGATGTCTCCATTAGCCCCTTTATATGGTTTTCTTTAACAGCAAGCTTTCCTATCAACGTTGCCTGTACCTCTAACAGGCACTCTTTGATGTCTAGTGCTGTCGAGATTTCCGGATTCAAAGCAGATAGTTCGTCGAGGCGTTCGCGCCGCTTCGCCCCATTCTGGAGGCGGAGCTCCTTTCCTTTTTCAATTTCCTCCTGTTGAATTGCCTTCCATTTTCTTCGGAAACGGTTCGCCTTTCTATGTTCTGTCGCGGGTCTTGGCCCTCTACTTGCATTAAGCCCAAAGTTCGGGCGCAGTGGGTGACCTGGGCATGATGGGTGTGATTGCGACGTGCTGGTGGATTCCGCCATGTGGAACTTGTAGAAGGAAGTCGTGGATTAGGTCTATGCAGTTTTGACTCCAAATGCGTCTCTTCCAGAGCATACAGCCATCCGGACGAATCAGTTCCTTTTTAATCTTCACCATTAATCCGATCATTCGACCCTTGCTCTTGCGGGCATCCACTTCTGGCTCCAGCATCCACTTCTGGTCCCCTCCCCAGCATCCATTTCTGGCTCCCCCTCCAGCATCCCATTGTAGCACCCCTCAGCATCCATTTCGGCTTCCCTCCCACAACGTACTACTACATTCCATCCTCACTTTAAATCCTAACACTAACACTGCTTCTTACGTGTACTTGGCTTGAACATGAGCTAGGCAATGATCAAAGGAGCTAGAGCAACAGGTAGAGGCGTCGTCTCATTGCCATCAACATGCAACGTGAAGTCAATGACGACCTGCTTCGCGAGCAGGACCGAGCGTTCTGTATATCGGTTAAGGTCCCTATTGAAAAGCTTACTCTCAATGGATCACACTCGATCGACCAGAGGACGGTAGAGAATTTGGTAAAGCACTTCAAGTCGGGAAAATTTGATCCGCTGGATCCACGAAGCCATCTACCGGCATTGATGACATCAAATACTCTGCCCCAATACCTATACGATCATGCCGACGACAACCTGCAAGATCCTCCAATGCTCGACCCGGTCGATGTTATCACATGCTTACGCGGGGGAGACCAACTAGAAGCAGCCAAGATATGTTATGCCTCGACTGGGGGCTGGTGGGTCATTAACGTATACCGAGACGGTTAAGTGCTCCTTCGTATCTTCATCTCTTTTAGTAACGTGACAATAGATCTCAGCCTAGAACTCAAGGCTGCACTACGAGACAATCTACTAAGTGCTCGATTACTGAGTGATGGCGACAGAGATTTTGCAGTCGACCTTATGAAGGTTTTAATTAAAAGAGACTATCGACAGGAATAATAAGATTATCAAGATGCGCACTACGGTAGGAAGGTTCAGTACGAGACAGATTAATAGAAGTGGATCTTATTAGTCTTCAGGCAAGCACCTCGGTACCACGATAACAGTAGGACCGCGTATGGAAAGTGGATATCTTCGATCTATTTGAATAGTTGCCGAGTCTCGTAGGCAGGCCTTAAATTATCAAGAAGAGCTCTAGTCACTGTAGATAGTGAAGCTTTAACATAGGCTCAGTGGCCAGTTCAAACGTGGTCCACGTTCCGAAAATAGAGGGTTAACCATGGCAGCATAGTTCTAGAAAGTTCTTTAAGGAGAGTACCAGCGGCGCGGGCCGAACCCTATATATCTAAAACGTCCCATGATGGAGGTGGAGCAGATTTTCAAATGAGATCATTCTGGAGGATTCTCGGTCGTGCAATTTATTCGATGCAACGGAACCTGGTGACAGCGGTATCAAATCAAGGCTCCCGTCTTCGCGGAAAATCAACCGCCCGAGACAGCGCAGAGCCTCCCTTCTCCAAGCACAGAGCACGCTCAAATCACAGCATTGTACCCAGCTTTTCTCAGTTATACTCTAAATCCAGAAATCCCCGCTGTTGCTAAAGAAGGTACATTATCGTCAAATGAGACGCTGATATCCCGGCCCGTGAAGCAATCAAGATTCACATCTCGGTGAAATTTTCGACGCAGAACCGGGAGACCAACATTCGTTACACCCCATGAACCCAAAATTGTGACGCAGTTTTGCGCTCTTTTCTCTTGAGCGAGACCTTCCAGTTCTAAACTACCCCATATACGCCCGGAAGTCTCGGCTCTCGCTAACGTATTAGGTCCCGTCTTCATTCATCCTCGTCTGAAGTATACGAACGATACTGACAATCAACAAGGGTAATATTGAAGGAAATTTCACGAAGAGGTACTCCTTTACCCAATGCCTGGGCACTGGCTTACATACTGAGCTTTCTCTAATGTGTGCACACCTTCACCCTCTTTTAAGCCTGGGTTCTTTGCTGTGGGTCTGTACTTCGTTTCAATGAGAGGACGGTGTCAAAGAGTGGAGGAAAGTCATCGGGTTTGGGACCATCTGTCGTCTGGCGGAGGATGGAAAGTCTTCAATGAATGCCGTCTGTCAGTATTGTAATCAGAGAGTAAGGGTTCAATAGTTGCACCTGGCTTCTGAGCTGGCCATGGAAGTCGGTGGAGCACTGAAGAAGCAGACCTCCTTTACTCTCTGAGTGTGCAGGTCAAAACAAACTGGAATGCAAACACCAAGTAGAGTGACCCATTTAGCTCGGTACGAAATTGAGTATTGTATCTACAGCTTCCAAAAATGCCAGTCTCCTGTGTGGCGCATCTCTGGCCATCCTCCTGTGCAATGGCAGCATGTATCAGGCCAGCGATGATGGCGAAGGTATTTTAAATGCTGTTGGCCGGGGTTTGATGTGATGATTGCGGATGAAAGGATTTGGTGGTGGGAGTTATGGTTGCTGGAGTATAGGCTGCATGATTGAAGTCAGATGCGAGATCTAAAACAAAGCCATCCCGAGAACTCGCTGTCTCTCACCCGCCGGAGGAATTACCTCATAACCTCATTTATCTTCGGGGGTCTGCTCAGATAAGGCCCTTGCGCAAGTCAAACATAATCAATCTGCTCTTATCCGGTTCCGCTTCCACCTGTGAAATCCTTCTTGCTTTGTTTCGATGGGATAAGGACCAGAGGCCCTTCGAAGGAAGTCCGGCCTCTTTGAAGGCTTTTGCTTGTACCCCCAGCGGTCGATGCAATTCTGCCGATTCGTCTTTTCTCTCTCCTTTATTAGGCCTCCTCTGGGCTTTGTGTTTCCGTTGTTGTCGATGAGCTTGCCGTTGTTCTTTGGTTTTACTTGGCACTGAACCTGCATCCTTGGTTTTATCTTCATCAATTAGTTATCTCCGACAGCTTGAGTCAGTCTTTTGACGAACTCACCTTTCGAACAGTTGTTCACTTGTGTAGCCGCCAAGAGGGCATCTATATCGACCTGCCCGGTGGTTTCTTTATGCCTCAGGTGTCGGCCACCGGATCTTGTTGCAAGGGAATCAGCAGCCTCATTGCCACTGGTTCTCTGCCTTCGATCCACTGGTCGTTCATATCCATTGTAAGAGGAATACAAAGGTTCGTTCGGCCAGCTTGATCTGGTTGGGCCGTAGTTTTTCGCCATAAACCCTACCTCTGCAGCCTTTACAACTCAATCGACAACTTCACGAAACCTCAAGGTCTTGAGATCCGCCTCTATGCGAATCGTGAAAACGTCTGCCCGGAAAGGGTGAAGGTCCAGCGTTTGGTATGAATCATAGCGTGCTCTTGCCCAGGGTGGGCGCTAGTCTAGCACCATGGATTTTGCTAAGATTTTTGCGTGGCGCGGCAACCTCGGAGCCCACGACCTATAGGGAAGCAGTCACGCTTACAAGCAGTATGATCTCGCAAGCAATCCATATATGTCATAGGGCAATCTCCAGTAAAAAATCCCCGCATTACCATCTCCCTACCATACGAACAATATCCTCCCAGGCAGAAGAGTATGTCCATCACTGCCTCTCATGTCTCGTCGTACCACTGACCAGATCGAGGCCTCACATCATCCTAGGGATCTGACCCGCGCAACCCTGGGGCCGGGCAATCACAACGCGCAAAAACCAGGGGAAACACTACCAACAAGGCACTGTCCGAACACTCGGCGGCTGCAAAGTTAAGCGATCAGTCACCACGTCAGCTCTGGATAACCGGCTCGAGAAAGCACTTGGATTGCAGCAATCTATATCACCTCTCAGAGTTCGCGCCGCGATGAAACTCCTGGAGATTGAGCGAAAATTCACCTGGAACCCAACCAGCCTCAACATTTTGATGGCGAATGGAGGCCAGCCTCCTTTCTCCTTACGTCCCGCGATTCAGTCGAAAATATTCCGCGACACCTATTACGATCTAGAAAATAGACTCTCCAGCAAGGGTCTCTGGGTCCGAAAGCGTTTGCTTTACAGCCTTCATAAACAAGTCGATGATTCAAAAACCGGCACGTGGGAAGCCAAACAATCCATGCCAGGGAGTTCTTTCGTGTGCTCAACCTACGATGAGACACAAGACCCTAGTCAGATTTTGCAAATGATCAGGAACTACATTCCTAAATGCACTGGACCTGATGAGTCTTTTGGATTAGAAGAGACTTGTCGATTTGAAACACACCGGCGATCGTTTCTCGCAGATGGAAAATTCATTGTCGTGCTCGACGAGACGGACTTTGGGCACTTAGCTGGAGAAGTGGAAATACTTGCAGAGGACGCAAAGAGAGCGCATGCGGATATTGATGCCTTCCTAGCTCGCTACGCATGGCTCTTCGATTGCTCCAAGCCGAAAGGAAAGCTCACAGCTTACTTTGAAAAATTCCCTCCGCCAATCAAAGTGGCCTCTTAAAAATGTGTGAACTCATGGACTAGGCTATCGTCTACAAGCCTATCCAGATTCAAACGTTACTTGTGATACAGGAAGGGATGACTGGTACTGGAACGTTCTAGCTATATCTATCTTCTGATTATCAAGTTGTTAGACATTAAAAAGATTGCAAGCGTTGGCTGCGGCAAGGAACGTACATGAGCAGGTCTCGACTTATGCTCTCATTCGCTTGCATCTGGAGCGAAAGACATGCTGCGAAGTTACTGATGTCTAAATCAGGAGCGTGACAAACGCTAGAAGAGAAGAGAAAACGCTTCGAAACCAAATGAGGCCAAGCCCTTCAACTGTCGCGTTGCCTTTCATGCAATGGTCTTCTCTTCCCTGTTACCGAGCAACCAACGTCAATGCCGCTTCCACAGCGCCGAATGCTGGTCTACCAATCTAGATTGAGCTTAGAGGACTCTCCCGAGCAATCTGCCTTCGACCATTCGTATATCCCGCCTCGCTTCTCAAACCCATCTTCATCCCAGTACACATCTTTCAATGCCGCCGCGACCCCAACCTCTAGAATACTCTTTGTCGGCTTTCCAACTCCCTTGTTTAGGAAACGCAAATACTCGTCCAGCAACAAGTAAGAGCTGGCCATGACGTCGTTGCCTTCTGGGACAAAACATTCCTGATGCTTATGTCTGTCTTTGAAAAGACGCCACTCGTCATCGCTGATGAGGAAACGCCTCGCATCACGAAGAGTATGCTCGGACCCATTCTCTTCTGGAACGATGAGCACTTGGAAACATTTCCAGCGGAAAGGCTGTATCTCTTCGATGGCGGCGTTCATATCCTCGTGGAAGTTGTATTGATTCACCACCGTATTGATCTTCAGCATGATACCATACTCTTTGCACTTTTGACTTAGGTCCATGACAGTCTTGAGGTGATTACCGGTACCTCTTCCGATCTTGATGTTTGTTGTTTCATCAAAAGAGTCGCAGGAGATGGCCATGATGTCTAAGTACTCGCCGTATCCAGCGAGCCATCTCTTCGTCACTTTGCTACCGTTTGTGACGAGGGAGACAGATTCCAACCTAAGAGTTTCCTTGCAGTATTTGACCAGTTGGCCAAGGAACTCAGCATTCATGAAGGGTTCTCCGCCGGCAAAGTTGATCTTCTTCATTCCGGCTGCTTTGAGAATAGCCATGGCTTTCTTCGCATTAGGGAGAGACTCAACGTATGACGTCTTGGCTGTGTGAAAGCAGAACCCTTATGTAGAATTAGCCATAGCTCCTCAAAAGAACTGACGTTGGAACGTGTGACTCCCATACCACAGGAATAGTTGCAATGCCTAGTCAAGTGATAGTTGACGGAGACGGGGATTTTCTTTGGCGTGACCCCTGACTTCATAAGGTGGTACGATCCGAAAATAAACCCGATGAATCCAAAGAGGAGTATGATTTTTGCCATAGAAATATGGCTGAGCATGTCTAGTAAGGGTTTGCAAGGATGCATGTAGAAATACTAAATGCTAAGGGATCTTTCACTAGGTTTCACGAACAATCTGTGAGACTGGCACTTAAGAGATTGCGAGGGATGAAAATGGGTGTGAGCAAATGGTGCTACTCTCTGTAAAAATAGGCGGGGTCGCATCGGCTGCCTGCATGCTGTTGCCTGCTGGGACAGTCATTCAGCCTGGGACTAAATTGGAGGATATCAATGCTCTTGGACAGAAGTCTCAACCTACAAAGAAATCATAAATTTGATCTCCGAGACCGCGCCGAAAGAACAAACAAGAAGCAAATCTTTATTGGTAGAGTATTAAGCTTACTGTTGAAGACGGAGACGACTCACGAGACATTGGTCGACTATGAAACAGCCAAGATCATTTGTGTTATCGGTGAGATCTCTGAAGTGCTCCTACTACTGTTCCAGATGCATTGCTGACCAAATCATCAAGGAGGTCCAGGAGTAGGCAAAGGAACCCAATGCACAAGACTTGCTGCAGACCTCGGGCTTCTGCACATCTCTGTCGGTGACCTCCTGAGGGAAGACGCTGTAAGGCCATCTCTCAATCGCGATCTCCAAATTGAGACCATCATGGGCAACGCATCCCTCGTTCCTTACTACTACGTCCGCAACATCCTGGACCTCTGCCTCATTAAGCATACGCAGAATGGGAGGTCCAACTTCCTTATTGATGGCTTTCCCAGGAGCGAGGAGCAGGCTCAATTTTTTAATGAAGGGGAAAGTATATTTCCAACCAAAGCTTTCGGGGATAGGAGTTGACCGTTATTGCAGGGCTGGAAAGCAAAGGCAGTTCTTCACTTTCATTGCTCTGAAGAAGTTATGCTCTCGCGCATGTTGAAGAGAGCTGAGGTTTCCGGGAGAGTCGACGACACCACCGAGGTTTTTCGAAGGAGATACGCTGGACATATGCAGGAGATTTCAAGCGTCACTAGGGCATTTGCGGGAAAGGTCATTGATGTGCGAGCTAGCCATTAGTCCAGCAGATATGGTCACTCACTGTAACTAGGTTGATTGTGAAAGGGCTCTAGATGATATTTACGAGGGACTCAAAGGCCAAGTTGAGGTAAGTTGCAGCCAGGTACCATCACATCCTCTACTGATAAAATCTCAAGGGGATCTTTGGAATCGTAGAGGAACGAAATAAAGAGCTGCGTGAGATTCCCGGGGCAAGCCAACAATAGCTCACGTTCCGAATACAACTGGATAGTATTTGCTCGAGGGAAGCTCATGCTATGAACATGTTACGAGAAGTGGAATTTTGGCTTTCAGGTACTGCGCGAAAGAAAGGCGCATACCGGAAGGGAAGCTATTGACCTTGAAGAGTCGGTCGACCTGTGCAACACCTCGTCGACAACACGTACAAGAACGTAAGCAATCTTACGGTTTCCAGAAGAGGCATATTGAAGCCTTAATGGAAAACTCGGTATGCCAAGAGCAGCTCGTTGTTGAAAACATGGAGATTCCCGAGTACAGCATGGAGAACGCGGAGCGTGTTGATGCAGCGAAATTGAGTGCGCAAGCCTATCGGGGCCAAGGGGGACACGTAAAAAATTTGGTTGGTGGAGAAAGCTAGGTAATGGTGTAAGCGTTAGCTCAATTGAAACTCCGGGCCAACAGCCTATAGCAGTTATGCACATGCTGCAGTGCTGTATATTATATACATCCGAAGGTCGGGTGCCAATTTGCGATTGTCGCATCTCTCCCGTCCTTCCCTATCACGACAGCTCGTGCTTCACACGGACGGCTGAGAACGGTAGCACGATGCAAAGGATCCAAAAGGCGAAACCGTACGACCGCATTTCGCTACCCAATGCACAACGTCTTCATTGTCAATGGGACTATAAGGTCCTTATCGTGCCTCCTCCACTCCCGCCTTCATCTGGTGCCAACTCATTTCGCCTTGGTCTTCTCTCAAACAGCAAAGTTGGGCAGCTCCTCTCGGCAGAGCATCCACGCTCTGCAGGACCCCCCTTCACTGGGCAGTCATCAGATGTTTGAGGATTGTCCAATCAAACACATGATCATGATCGAGACCGTGGCGTATGAAGAGAGCGCGGAAGATTTTGCGCAGGTAGGTATATTGAGGTTTGTCGTCAAAGCCACAAGAACGGACATGATCGAAATAAGCCGTAAATTCCCGTGGAAGGCCCTCGCACAGATCTTTCGTACTGATCGTCTGCTTCTTCGCCAAGATAAGCTTCTCCATTTGCTCCTGATTCGTGGCCGTGAGACCTTGCCATGGGAGACAGCCCCGGAGGAAGTAGAGAAGCATGTATCCTAGGGACTCCAAGTCATCGCAGCGGTGCTGCACTTGGGTATCTGTCAGCCTTCGAGAAGCAAGAGCCGAGGACGTTGCACTCACCGACACCGAAATGACCGTTGACGCTGGCAAAACGTGCCGTGCCCACCAACTTTGGATTCAGGGCACGACCGGTGTTTGCCTTCGCCTGGGCTGTACGGCGCTTCTCCACACCCATAAAACAGTTCTCTGGCTTGATGTCTCGGTGGATGCCTTTTGCTCCAGAGTATTACACAGCGTATGCTGACTATTCTGAGGCTTTTCAACTGGGAAGACTAGACCGACCTAGAACTATTCGATGAGCAGGGTACTATTGCTGCAGGTTGAAATCGAACTCTAATGTCAGAGTAGCTGGCGTTGGGAAGGGCCTTTACCATTGCCTCACCAACGATGACTCATACTGTGCTATTGCCAAAAGGCTAGCTGCGGGGTCGAAGTTGGCACTAATTCAGCACTATGCATCTTGCCAAGACTTTTCGCGCTGTCGGCCACACCATCTTTCATCAATCCTCCCATAACTTTCTTCCTGTTTCACACCAGCGGCTACATAAAGGTCTGCCATCTCATTCCAATCAACATGGCCCGCGGTCGAGCAAAGTCAAACATCAAGAATAATCGGCGGCAACCTCCAGAACCAAAGGATCCAGGTGAAGTATTCAGGGTTCGTACTTCCACTGTCGAGCTGATTATCTGTAGGAAAGCGGCCCCAAGGCGTCAAGAAACAGCAAACCCTTCGCAAAAGCCCACGTCTACAAGCAATACGACAGTCTCACAAGCAGTCCTTATCCAAAAGCAATCATATCCAGGGAGTGCAGGCACCTCTATCCCCTCCAGCAAGCAATATCCCCGAGAGTAGAAAGGTATGTGCCCTCTTTGCTTCTCTTACCATGTCGTCGTGCTGACCTGCTGGAGACACCACAGCGCCCGCAAACCCTCCACAAACCATCGACCTCTTCTCGAAAACGGAAACGAGGACAAGGAGGACAAGAAGAACAAGAAGCCGGATATCGCTCTTCTCAAACCCGAGAACAGCCTCCTTCGAAGCGACCACGAACATCGGCTTCGAGCTGTACTGTTGAGGAAAAACTACATCAAGGGGCGGCCAGTGACACCAACGAAAACGGCCCTGACCCTCTCCAATATTGGATTCAGACCGGGAGGTGGCGTAAGGAATACTTCGAACAAGACAGCCAGGTCAGGGAAGATTTTGAAAGCGGTAAGTCTCCGGAAGAGTTTGAACAAAAGGATTGGTTACAGGAGCATTACGCCAGAGAGCCATTCAGACCAATGCACGGTTTTCACCCCTTACAGCATCTGTTTGCGAGGAAGAAGTCTTCAGCTTCCCTACGCCGTAAGAATTCGCAATCAACCCTTCAGACACCCAGCGATCAACTGCCGCGGGAAGTCAAAAGCGCTCAATACAGGAATCCGGACTATGCAATTGAATTGGAGAGAAAGGGCAGCCACATGCGCAAGTCTCCTTTAGGTATCACAGATACAAGCAAGAGCCTCTGCCGAATCATACTAGAAAAGGAGCAAACATTCCCGCAGGATACATTATTTCGTGATGATCTGTTCGACGAAACTTGCGAGAGTATGGAGGGGAGGAACGAGGCTATGATAATTCGGGATATCTTTCCACTTATTTGCCCCTCTGCTCAAGTTCTAAGAATCTACGGGGCTAAACATCTGAATCATCTGTACGAAAGTGTCAACGAAGGCTGGAACAGCGCAATCCCCTTTCATGGTACTCGTCCACAACCCGACTACTCGGTGGGTTTCGGGCGTTCTGCGTTCACAGAGGAACAACTGGAAAAGCTCGAGCCTTTTGTTGGTGAGATTGGATCCAAAATTACCACCTATTTCATGGCCACAACGCGGATGTTCTTTCCCTTCGTCACCTGCGAGGTCAAGTGCGGCGCCGCGGCTCTCGACGTTGCCGATCGCCAGAACGCGCACAGCATGACCGTCGCCGTAAAAGCTCTCGTCGAGCTTTTTAGGTCGGTGAAGCGCGAGAAAGAGCTTCACCGAGAGATCCTCGCCTTTTCGATCTCGCACGATCATAGGTCGGTGAGGATCTATGGACACTACCCCGTGATCGAAGGAGACAAGACTACCTTCTATCGCCATCCAATCCGCGAATTCAGCTTCACAGAACAAGACGGCAAAGAGAAATGGACCACCTACAAATTCGTCAAGAGTGTCTACGATCATCACTCGCTGAAACTTCATAAATTGATCTGTTCAGGCATCGATGACTTGCCAGCCGATATCAATTTTGACCTTTCTCAATCTGCTTCTTTCTCCCAATCTACACCTCAGAGTTCGCAGCAATCGAATGTCGGGTCTATGTTGGGCGAGGATGACAGCCAGTCAAGCGTTCTGGCCTCACAAGAAATTACACCAACCACTTCCTTCACACAAACAACCGAGCGAGCGTTGAAGAAGCCAAGGAATCAGGGTGCTGCAGGTCAGTAGTGCTGGAATTTCGAAAGCAAGAGGCCAAACATTCTCAGGCAGTCTCAAGCAGAGCTTTGGAGGCCAATAATTTGATTTCAATTGGTTTTCATTGGATGAGTTGGGTCATTTGATGCATGGCCCTCAGCCAGCCGAATGGCGATAATTGATGTTAAGGTATGGAGTTCATTAAGCGACAGGGCAATCCTGGATGGAATGCCAAACGTATAGGTATCAGAAGTATTTAATGGTGCCTTCGTGCCTTGATCTTACAGGTGCCGTTCCAATGCCACACATTCTTCAATGTTTTCATCAATTCAGCTTTTTCATGTCCCTGCGCTCCATCTTCCTTTCCACACTCAACGACCATCTCGTTCATGTCTCTGCAGTAAAACCTGCCGCTCACTCTCCTTATTACCCCATCCCAGTTGCCCCCATCCGCCCGCGCCTTTACATAGCGTTGGCGATGGACTTGACGGCTTCTCGGTAGGTGTATCTCGCTTAATTAGATCCTCATGCTTTGGCTGTTCTTGAGTGGGGGAGCTCCAGTTGTGCTGGGCATCGAAGCGATGAGGATGTGGGATTAGAATGACAATGTCTATAATGTAATGCTCCTGCTAGCAAGTGCTCCCTCAAATCATCGACGCTTCCCTCGACGATTCACTCGATCCAGGATAGAGGTAGAAACTCATAACAGCCAAGCGCCCTGTTTCCTCAGCATCCTCTCCGTCGCATCAGCGCCTACTGGCACTTTACTGCAGGTTACACATGACGTCCTGTTATGGTATCAGCGGAAGCATCAACGCGATCTGCTCCCCAGAAAGCTAAGCATCAAGATGATGCAGAGCAGGATAGCTGCAAGCGCAGCCCGGAGTCTTTTAGAGGTTGTTGGAGATTACGTGCTTTGTCTCATGCAGCGCCAACTCGCTTAGAATTTTGGTGACACTCTCCTTACTTGTCATCCAGTGCCCTCAAAGAAATTTCAAGACTTGAAAGGTTTCTTCAATTGGCCTAGTGTACTCAATTTCCAAAATACAGCGAGACCGGCAAATTCCACAGGGCCATATATACCTGATAGTAGATATTCCCAAGGAAGGTCAAGATTCTTTGCTAGAGCGCAGCGACCAGATGCTCTCATCACAATCTACCCCGTTATCGTTATTTCACTTATGCTTCTCAATCTTGCTACGACTGTGGCCATAGTGATACGGGAGGGATTGGATTGCCGAGGTCGTTATCAGCAGGACTGGCCTGTACTGGGTTGGGACTTGAATATGTCGCACCCTAACCCACATACTCAGGCGAATCGCTTGCGTTTGGGAGTCATGATTGAACATTGCTGTGGAGTAAGAGTGAACGTAGGAGAAGGCGATGTAGAAGCGACCCACAGAATTACTACCACGTGCGATTTGGTGCATGTGACCTTCCGCCCTACTACGATTGTGTTGCCATCGACATTCCTTCGGTGTACCACAGTGTTGGAAAGTGTGTTGGTGCTGTTTCAGTGGACCGTGCGCAAAATGCCCGCAGGTATGATACGCGCCACCGTTTGGGCCAGTAATCGAGAACGGGGATAAGGAGGGGAGGTTGTCAGAGCAGGATGTCCTTGTCCTGAGAGAAGCAGCCGCCGACGCTGCTCGGCGCTACGTACATAGACCTCCGGCCGATTAGAAATGGTTGTCTGAATGTCTGGCTTGGACAAAGGTATTAAGCTCGGCTAGGGCAACCTAAATGTCTTGACGTCCTTGCCAATGTGCGATAGCAATGATCAACAGCGTGTAATTCTCAAAGAAGCCCACAACGACTAATCTTTAAAAGCCGAAGTCAACGCCCTTGGCGGATATCTTTGTGGGCACGGCTCCTTTAGACAGTTAGTCAACATGATCCCGGATCAGAAGATCATATACTGACAAACTCCACAACGTATTTGTTAGCTACTAGCCTCACTAGGTAGCGAGAGTAATGTAGCAGTGTGAAGTATTGCACAGAGACGCATCACTTTAGCGCAGCATGACCGCTGGGTAATCACTGTATATTAGAAGAAGACTAATCGCTACTGAGCTACCAAGGGGGAGCGCCTGTATTTGAACTCCTGCCAAGAAATTTACCCCTGCCAGGGGGCAGCATGCTGCAGGCGCTGCGCAGCCAGTTAGCTACTTTAGCCTCTGACAACTACCTCCCCTCCCCAAGGCACTGGTCTCCAGTGCAAGTAGATAGAAGTAACTATTCAGCCCATAGTCAATGTCCCCATTGCGCGCTCTGCAAGCTCGTTAAAAGCCTTGAAAGCCCAGTAGGAGAAACAAGGAAAAGAGCCTTATAGATGTAGACGCAAGCACACCGCCGTGTAGCAGCACCGGTGTTGGTGCGTAGTGCATTGTTGCGCTGTTGTGTGTAGTGATCCTCCCAGCCATCTTGTTTCGTGGTGATGGCGAACCTCCAATATATCATGCGCGTTTTCGTGGTGAACTTTTCTCACCACAACAACATCCTCCACTCCATCCGCCCCACCGCCCTCTCTCCGTAAGGTATGCAAGTCATGCATCCCTTGTTAGGGATCACTGCTGACCTTCTCGTAGCTTCTCAACTGTTCCCTGCGTTCCGCAGGCTCGTCGCCGTCGACGCCCTTACTAACGCACACAGCTCACAACAACAATAATAACAACAATAACACCAACAGTATGTAGCTCTTTACCCTGTCTTTCAGTCATGCTCTAGCATAGCCATGAGCTCCCAGCGATCATGCTGGGCTGAGGTGATACCTCTTAGTGCGATACTTCACAATGCTACATTACTCCCGCTATCTAGTGAGGCTAGCTCTCATATGGAATAGGAAGTGGCTGAATTTAGGCAACAGGCCTTATCCTATACAAAGTAATGCGGGCCGAGCCGGAGTTGGCTCCGTTGTGCTGCGCCTCACTTGGTGTCCTTATGAGACCCGTTGATCATCTTAGGATCCCATACCATTACAAGAACCAGGTTTCTCGAAGACCAGTACCGGCAGAACTCTCAACAATCCCAGAGGAAATGGGTCTAAGCATCGGGCAGATCCTCAGAGGACGAAAAGGAACCTATCGACTAATAGAGGCGTTGAAGGCTCCCACGGTCTTTAAAGCGCAAGTCTTACCAAGCTCTTCAATCAAAGCAGACTTGTATGGCTCATTGAACGTGCTTAAATACTTGGACTGATGGCTCACTCATATCCAGTGCCGTGGTGAAGACTGAGATAGGGCCTGAGAAAACATGCTTGAAACGCGAACGGAGTAATTACAAGCTGCCTGCTATTATATCATGTCAATACATTCGAACTCTGTACGACGTTGTGGGACCAGACGGAGATGATGCACAAGTCGAGAGTGCATCGATGACCGAAGATCCACCGTGCATGGTATTTGAATGGATGGAGCATGACCTACGATCAGTGCCTTCCGATCAATTTCGACAGAATTCATACCTTCCCAAAATTATCGCTAAATCAGTCTTGTCAGCTCTGGTCCTTCTCAAAACGCAGTATGGTGCAGTGCATACTGGTGAGTATACTGTCTTTTTGGTTTGTGACCTATCAACGGCTGATGGACTAGACATCAACCCGAACAATATCTTCCTATCCGGCATCAACGGGCCTTCTCCAGTGGTCAAAGTAGGAGATCTAGGGAACAGTGAGCCTTTGCCCTAGTGAAGCTCATGAACGACGCTTACTCTTGTAGTGTTGCAGGAGGGCTACGACAAAATTCGCGTCCAGAGCCTTTCAACTCGCGCCCCAGAGGTGTGGCGAGGCCTAGGTTGTTGGCATTCTTCTGATGTATGGTCACTTGGTGTTACGGTTAGTCGCATTGCCTCCATCACGATCTTGACTGATTGAAAAGTTGGCACATTGGTTATCTCCGCCTGTTATTTTCGGGACCAAGGACAAGGTAGTCCAAGGACTTACTGAAGCGTGGTGCATTGCAAAGATCCGGCGCCTGATTGGGCCGCTGGATCCACCTGTCAACAATCCTGATTACGAGGAAGAATTTTTGGTCGCTGAACATATCGAGTCGACGACTTTTCAGCATCCGGACACCAAATTGGAAACGAAATTTATCAAAGTAGGCACTTTGCGCGAGGAACTCGAGAAGTTGCCTGGCCCAAAAGTGTCGCCGGAGTTGATAGATTTCATCCAATACCTGCTCTTGGTGAACCACATGAAGAGACCGGCAGCAATGGAGGCACTACAACATCCGTTTTTACAATCTCTTTCGTAAAGAGATACGCGAAAGAGTTCCTCCGAGCGGTGAATGATCTCATTTACGCCTTGGACAACTGAAGCCCGGCTCAATGCTACCGACATTGGTACACATGTTTCCTTGTCACTGGTGTGGAGGTATAAGAGTATCACAGCTGCGTTGCATATAACATTTCTATGTTCACAAGCAGGATCATACGCTCGAACAGGACTATCTGCAAACACAAAGAATCTTTCACACGCCCACGCAAACATAGTCCCGGGGTTGTCCAAACTTCCGAACGGTCCAATATGAACAAGACCACGAACGCCAGCCTCCTGTTGAAGCTTTCTCTGCCGCGTATGATGTCTATTTAGCTGGCTATGGAGATTCATTAGTCTCGAATATGAACGGGATTCATCGTAAAGTTTCACTTTTTGCTTGCTAGGGTTCGTGGCAACGTGACCAACACAGACGTCTTTGCCCGCAGAGTCCTTCACGTAGATGGTGGAGTGATCATCAGGGTCATCCGCACTAGGGTGCGGCATGGAGCTATTCATCATCAGCAACTCTCATTCAAGTCTTCACTTGAGTTATTGCACACGTGATTATTATCTTGCCTGCTCGGGCTTTTTGGCCCGCCGTCATCATTTTCGATCCGCTGAATGCATTTGCAACCTTTTCTGCTGTCTGTGCAATGACAATTGGATCAATTGGATCAATGACGCGTTTATAGCCTTTGTCTTGAACTTCTTCTGCAAGAATGATAGAGACTTTCCTTGCGCCGTTAGCGACTTCTTTGACGACACGGCCAGACATTATATGATATGCGCCAAGGATCGAATTGTAAAGTGAGTGCCAGAGAATCAGTGTAGACAAATCAATGAAAGTTTGATATTCTGGAGGAGATTTGGAGGTTCAAGTACGTTCCTTTGCCCTGTTCTACACTATGCAATACCTTAATGAGAATACCGGGTTCCATGGTTCTAAGTAGGATCTCTGAGTCAGACAACTGGATGGTTTAGGCAACGCATCAAATTGAGAGGTCCCCATTGATTAACAGCGCAACCTTCATGCAGTGGACTACATGCGGGTGTGATACATGACAAGCCAGAGCATCCTTCTGAACGAACGTGTATGCTCTGTTGCAATAATGAGGGTGTGGGTCGATTTGGCGTTGTTAATGGCGCAGCGACACCGACACACTTTAAGGCGGCTAAAGAGAACCTACTGCAGTGCCGGGCGCTACGCTGTGACTTTGGGAAGGCTACTGAGAGAATGATGTGAGCTATCGTTCCTATAGGGAATGCGAATGATCCTGCCAAGGAAGCCTGCGTTTACAACCACCCAATGGGCAGATCTGGCTTAGCTCGTCTCAGGTCAGAGGCACTACGACTGGGTGTTACAAGGCGGCGGAAGGTTATGTGAAACGCTAGACACCAAGCGCCAGCGAAGCGATGGTCGCAATTGTCAACATATCCCAGCGAGGGTCACGAGATGGATAGCAGGAGTCGACAGCAGAGAGACTGAGGCAGGGGGAAAAGGGAGAGGAGAGGTGAAGGAAAGATGGAAGATGATGCAGGGATGGATGGTATTTTATGCACTGCGAGTGGAACTATGGCCCGGGAAAAGTTGGTATTGGACATGATCTAGTGAAAGGGTCGGGCCAGCAATGATTGGAGGGCTAGGCGGCAGCATTGAAGGATTGTAGGCACCAGCATGCTGCCAACGAAGGCAATTGAAGCCGGGCTCAAGGGAGCCCTTTCAGGCTCCAGCGTGCTGCGCCCCTGCACTGCCCCGTGGGAGCTCACCTCGGCTCAGGCATGGCTCAGGTACGGCTCAGGGCCGCTCACCCCGGCTTCACCTTAAAGCAGCCGCGGCTCACCTGCGAGGCTAGAAGTGGAAGGGGGAAAAATGTTTCGTGATCATGTCTAGAGAGGTAAATTCCTTAATATTTCTTTATAAAATATAAGTACTAATAGTATATTTAGAGCCTCTAGACTGGGAAACCGAATGGGCTAGCCTAGATTCCAAAATCCTTGAATTCCGAACCAAAGAAATTCGAAAAATCGAGAAAAACCCTACCGACGACCCTAGTCCGTGGCTAGAAAGAACTCGATGGAGATATCTGCACGGATGCTCGAATGAAGTCTATTTTCTAGAAGGTTCCTCAGGTTCTATCTAACAGCCCTATCAGGGGCCCATCTAAAACAACCAATAAGCCATCCACGCGGCATCCACGAGATGATGACTCGTTTCACACCCGTTGTAACAGAAACGATCCGTTCGTCATGGATGAAACTGCAAGCAAGATACCAAGGTGTGAGGTGTAGGACAAGAGAACTTCTTCACATTGTGACTTTGATTGCATGATGTTGTTTCTCGGCCCTCCTAATTACGCTACAACGAAGGTTGAAATATGAACGCTTGTATATCTTCTACTTCAGTGGCAAGATTTTGAAAGGTCTCAATCTTCATGTCGTCGATTCATCTGTCCCAAAGCCTCCAGCAGATCGACCGCGAATTCTCCACCCTCCCGCGCGGCCTTGTGGAGAGCTTGGGCGAGTTACGGAACGTGTGAATATGATCTGGCTGCTTCGGTAACGACTAATTGTCTTGCCTCCTTGTTTGGGAAGGCTTGAATGCCATCGAAAAGATCGCTGATTGACCAAGAGTGCAGTTGAGACCTGAGCCGTTGAAGAGCATACACTTCCAAGTCCGGCATGCGAAGAGTGCGTGCTGTGAGAACGACGCTCGACTGTTTCAGTAAATCTGGCTCGTCTTCTGGGAAATACTGTCAATACCCTGCAAAACTTCGGAAATTCACGATCAACCTATACTATCCAGAAGTTCCGTAGACGATTCAGGATAGGTTTCCTTATACATGTATTGAAGGACCCTCCAAAACGAATGTACTCTCCAATCAGGTATCAAATATTCGAGTACTTGGGTCTCCGGTTTTTTCAAAAGAGCTTCATTGATAATCGGACTTCGATGTGCCAAAATGATGCGGTGAGTAGGAAGTTCTATTCCGGTCGTTCCAAGGCGAATTGAGACATCGGAGTAGCTGGAATTGTTGAAAAAGCTTCATAGCAGTTAGCCAGGCTTTTGTGAAAGTCAGAATTACGAAGGAACGGCATACTCCGAAAGACTTAGATCCTGTCCGGAGTTCTCGTTCCGATGTGTGAGTTCAGAAATTTCGAATCTCGTGATCGAAGTCGCCATGAGCTGTGTAGTGTGATTCTGTTCTGCAGCTGCAATTTCTAGGAAGATGGAAGAATATCAATACATTTCTGAACCTCGCACTACTCTCTCTTCAAATAAATTTGGCTCCCTGGTCTCCAATTCTGGCTCACTGGAGGACCATTTCTGGTCCCCTTAAGGCTATAGTCGGTCGATTCCAAGAATAGAATTTTGGTCACCCATCATTTTTGGTCCCGAAATGCAAGCCACATGTGGGTAACAGGAAGGGGATGCCAAAACTGAAGGGGTGGCCAAAATTGGAGGGACAGCCAGAACTGGAGAGAGTGCCAGGATTGGAAGGGTGGCCGGAATTGGACGTTTTCATATAGGCCGAGGGCAATTCCGTTGGATTGCATGAACGGCTATCAGGAGTATAGAACCTTTTATCTTCTCTTCATAATAGCGACGCAACCTTATAATTATGCCTTACGCAGCAAAAGCAAAGACGCAACAGTTCACCCGGAGGAAATCGAATCTGGTGAAAAAGGCGGATCAGCTAGCGCGACTGTGTCATGCGGACCTTGCACTGATTATCCGCAAGAATCGAAGATATTATACTTATCGATCGACCGATCACGAACAGTGGCCTCCCACAGTGTCAGAAATCGTACGTATGAACACAACACATCGATCATAAGCTGACTCGAGCTTAGAAAGCGTCGTACCCGTTACCTATCAACCTGTTGTCTAAAGACTTTGATCACACCGTTCGTGAAGTTCCGCATAGCTCGAAGGTGGAGAATCTGTGGAATGAGAGGTCTGGTTCGGTTGAGGCTTCGGAAGGCACATGAATATTAAGGGATCTGACGTCACATCGTATGCGTTTAGCAGTACAAATAATGCTATATAGTAGCGACGTTGAGGAAGCTGAGACAACAATACCGATACTTGCTTTCTCGACAGGAACATCCCCGAAGTAGGCTGGTCATTGGGCATTTTTTTTGACGAGCCAGTTCCGCTCGATAATATATTGAAGGTTCTGTAGCATCTTGATATATCTATGCTATGGTTGAATAGGGGAAGAAGTAGGATAGGCAGAAGCAGAAAGATGGGAAAGAAGTGGGCATGCGTTTGACCCCGAAAAAAAGGCTCCTGTTTTAACCGTCAGGCACATGAAACTTCCAATATATAAATAGCAAGAGGATGATGTTTCCGAAGCTAGCACTGGCAGCGACCGCCGTATGAAGCGCAGCGAAAGGTAGTACCGTGAATGCCAATACTGGCAAAGAAAGTACTGTCAACTTTACCGCCGGTTCTGCCACTACCATTTAATTTTGGATTAGGCTACAGCCAATGACGCTGTTACCGGCGAAGAAGAGGCAACATATACTTAAGAAGCGCCTACTTTTGTTGGCATGCTGTCACAATCCGCTCGCGAACAAAAGCCAGCGGGCCGATGATGAGGGGGAAGGTTGGTTGGGGCTGCTCCAGGTTCTGGGTGGTGGGGATTTATAGGATGGACATTCCTAGAATGTGATTGGTTACCACGATTTGCGAGCAATTAGGTTCGCATAACGCCAAGGCTCTATGACTCATATTCTTAAAAGTCACAGGGCGTAATCATAGATCTCCGTGTTTCATAACCTAGCTGAAACATGTCGAGCATCAAACTTAGAATTCATGTTCTAGAAGCTTCTAAACCTTCAGAGGTGGGCTACGTCGTTAACCCGTGCTTAGGATAACGTATTTCCTGCGAGCCGTGTCCGCTATGCAACTCTGGCAGAAGTCTCGTGGACTCGGCTTCTAGCAGCGGTATGAATTTTTATACTTATGGAGATGCTGTTGAGGATACAGCATAAGATGTGTGCCGTCGCCGATAACGTTGTCGAGATGTTGGACCTCCGTCAGTCTGTCGTCGCTAAGCACACGCTCGGTTGCTGGGAGACTGTAAAGGCTACACGTGCAATCGAAGCTGAAATTGTTTTAGCTGTTTGATGTGTGGTACAAGGAACTCCAAGTCGTTTGGACGCTCCTATTTGGGTAGCGTGGCCTACGAGAATGGCCCGGCCCGCCCACTCGGGTTAGTCAGCTCCCGCCGCCCTGCTCACCCACCGCGCACCTTCGCGTCACCCGCTGCTCACTTTCGCTCACCTTTGCTCACCCACTGCGCAGGCGCTGCTCGCTCCTGCTCTCCTCAAGTCCTATTCTGGTGACTCTTGGTGCATCCTACCCGCTCGAAATCGTCAACTTTAGACGGCGAACCCCAGCAGGATGGAGGGGGGCCAGAGCTGGCACCCTGGGGTGCAGAACTGGATGCAGAGACTACGCCATGCCCTCCCCCCAACTGTTCCGATTTTCCTCATCCCAAGCTTTTTTGAATCCTTTGATCCAAGAAATCTTACGATTTTCCATCTCCACGAGAAACAATCCGAGGTTCTACCACGTTGACCCTTAGGGAAGTAATTGGTACATAGTCACATTCCTTGTAATAGAATAATAATAACTCTTATAACACTAATGAATTACTATAGACTTGCTATAATAACGCTTAATAAGAGAATAGCTATATATTATAAAAATCCACTAGTAAGTACGTAAAATCACTAGCGTAATATATTATATTCTCAGCTAGTAAATTATAAAACATCGTCGCTTTATAATCTTATAAAGCTGAATATATAGCTTTAAAGGAAGCTATTAAGGAGCTAGCCTATCTATAATCTATAGTACGGGAGCTAGGTGCATTCTATACGAAAGAAGACCTGTATACGGATAGCTATAGTACTATCGCCTTATTAAGAAATCCTAAATATAATATACGAATGAAATACGTTAATATACCTTACTATTACGTACGTGAATATACCCTTTGCACGCCCCGTAGTTCAGGCTGCGACAGCCAACAGTCGATTCCTATTCCCCATCCTCCCAAGCCAGCTAGGCCTACCAGACTCAGTTGCTACCGCGCCGACAGTTTAACTCTTTTCAGCTTTACGATCACTCTTAAGAGCACTCGAAGGTTTCCAGCCAGTACTACGGGGGGCTAAGGGTCGTCGCAGGCCAAATCGTCTTCATTGTAACAACGATAATATAATCTTACACATTTTTGCGAATGCCCTACAAGGCCTCAGCGATGTGCTCCAACTTCTTCACAATATCCTGTTCAGTAACCTTTTGCAATCTCAGAGAAATGGCTGTTTCCTGCTCTCCCAGATATTCGGGCTTCTCTACAGTATCTGCTTCGAGGCAATGCTCGATAGCGTTACGGAACGCATCGCCGCATGCAGATGCTACTTGCTGTAAACATGGACCAGTCTCTGCTACCTTCGGTGGCAAAGCTGATTTGCCAAGAAGCCATGACTGCATCTCTCGAAGCGCACGCGGCTTAGCTTTCGATAGATCCTCAAGACCCACGATGTCCTCAACACGCTTCCAGAGCGCAATTTCGATGATCACGACGCTTAGACTGTAGATGTCGTAAGACTTCCGGTAGTTACCGTCCATTTGGCTAGATTGTGTGTTCGGGTGGCGGTAGATGTCCTTCGAAGGATCGAATCCGGGTTTCTCTGTCATTTGGTCGATAATACTGGGCCGAGAGAGCTCGAATCCAGACACGAATGGCGCACTAAGATCTGGTGGCCTGGGCGAGGAAATAAAGACGACATTGTCCGCTCGCAGAGCTTTATGCAACCAGTTGACAGCATGGAAGCTGTGAACACAACGTGCTAATACTGCACACAAAGATACACGCGTGCTAAGTGACGGTTTCGGTTCCCGTCCAAGCAACTCTCGAAGCGTGATAATGTCAGACTGTACCCCATAGGTTAATGGTTTCTCGAACACAATCCCAAACCGGGTCGCGTATTCGCTATCTACGGTCTTCACGTATCTAAGACATGGTGGGGCCCTGAATCCGTCTGGCTTTACAAAGCGAAGGAGATCTGTCAAAAGGCCGATCCGGCGTCCGACCTGTTCGTTCTCCGGAACTAGGCCGTTACCAGCTGGAATATCTTTCCACTCTATCCAGACGCTACCCCCTTGATAGATTGCATTCGTTCGCTGCTGTGATGTATCAAACTGAAGCGCCCCTTCAGCAAATACGAATTCGCCTAGCGGAAGTGGGGTGCCAATGAACTTGGAGTCTGAAGCAACCATAGCTTTGCTATTTAGCTGGCTCAGTATGGTAGACTGGATTTTGATCTCTACCAGCTGTTTAAGGTACTTCTTCCTCTTCTCCTGAGTCGCTGTTTCCTGTGCGACTGTTTGAGACAAAGGGTTGTTCTCTGGGCCGATATTTCCATGTAGGGACTTCTGCTGACTCTCTGCTGTAGGAGTCAGAGCTTTTACCAGAGTGGTGAGGCTGACGACGTCATTGCGAAGCTGCAGAATCTCTAAATAGTTCGTGTTCATAGTGTCTTGCAATCTCCGGAGCTGCGAACTGTCCAAGAGGGCGATAAGGAATGAATTTAGGTTCTCAAGCTTCGAAATCAGGCATTCAAAGGAATCTTTGTCCACAGCCGCCCAGACGAGACGTTTTGGCTCCACTGTGATAGCTCGCAAATTTCTGCCCGTTTGAGCGATGGCATGGCCGAATTTGCGAACACGCTTGAGAGACTCCACTTTCTTACTTGTGGAATATTCTCTCCCATTAGTGGTCTTATTATCCGGTGGGAGAAACAACAGACCCATTAGGTCGATCTCCGGCTCCTTGTAATTATCCCGATCGATGTCTGCCGGTACGACGAATTGTTCGTATTTGCCGTTCGCCTCTGCGTAATGCTCGAGTAACACTTTGATTTCGGCAAGGACAGCTATCAGCAGGTGCCGATTAACTTGGAGAGTGCCGCAAATAACTCCGTCTGTGTATAGAATGCCAGCTTCGAGACTGAAGTTCAGAAAGCGTTGCTGTTCGATCTGGACGCGCATACGTAGGTAGCGATATGTCTCAGATAGATTGGTTGCTTCCTGGTAGAACTTGAAAGCTGTTATGTATCAGTACGAGGCCCGCTTATTTGAGACATTGCAACCTTTGATGCATTCATCGGTAATTTGTATAACGAGAGATGTTACGCCAACTGCGGCACCAAGAACTGATAATGGGTCCGCCATAGTGTAAAACTAGGCCTGACTGGCGTCGCAATGAAAAGTAGCACACTAGTTCTCTTCTACAGTCGATGTAAGGTATCTATTGGCAGTATCGATAACAACGATCTAAGCGGATGATCGAAGGCTGTCACATTAAGGCCGCGTTAAAGTTTGTCAAAAGAGATACTTCTGGTGTGGCGGTACCGCACCGCCATACAGCTGAACGGAGCTGAGACTAGAAGGGTTCACCTACCTCTGGGACAAACCTACCAATGGGACACTCGTAGGGCTGAAGCCCCAGGACCCCCAAGGGTGTACCCTAGAGCTGGTGGCTTATGGGCCTCAGCCCTACCAGTGTCCAGAGGTAGGTGAACCCTTCTACGCGCTTTTGATCGAAATCGCTTGATTCGACAGTATCTCTCCGCAGAACGTCCATACGCCTGCGTTGCACCACCTAGAACCGTCAAGATACACTTCAGCGTCACTGAATACAGGGTTATCTGATTGTAAAATTCGACACAGCTTGCGCAGCCTAATCCTTGAACAAAGCCGGAAGCGCCTGAACCCACCAGCAGATAAGTTAATGTGGACTTCCCCCTAAAAGGTAATTAGGTACGACGAAGGTAATATTTGCCAGAGATGTAGCTTATACCCGTCTAGTGATCCTTCGCCGGTAGAACTACCTACTTGAATAGCAAATCAGCTCTACATCTTCAGGCCGTAACACCTACAGCTGGATACTAACATCTGAACCAAAACAGTACCCAGATACTACTGTGCCGAGTCCGGCTCGACCAATGCTCTCGCGTCTTAAACGATCGAAAGCAGGAAAGAAAGACCTCGACTTAGGACGGAAATGTTTCAATGAGCAGCGATACCCCGAAGCAGAACAACTGTTCCAGCAATCGGTACAAGAACGAGAGAAGGTGCTGGGTATGGAGCACGTCGACACGCTTGACAGTAAATCCTGGCTGGCAGTTACGCTTTATAATCAACAGAAGTACCGTGAGGCCGAGCAACTGTTCCGGCAGTCGGTACAAAAACGAGAGAAGGTACTGGGTACGGAGCACGTCGAAACGCTTTGGAGTAAATCCTGGCTGGCACTCACGCTCTACAGACAGCAGAAGTACCCTGAGGCCGAGCAACTATTCCGGCAGTTGGTACAAGAACTAAAGAAGGTACTAGGTACGGAGCACGTCGAAACGCTTGACAATAAATACTGGCTGGCAGTTACGCTTCACGATCAGCAGAAGTACCCTGAGGCCGAGCAACAGTTACGGCAGTCGGTACAAGAACGAGAGAAGGTACTAGGTACGGAGCACGTCAACACGCTTCGGAGTAAATACTCGCTGGCACTTACACTCTACGATCAGCAGGAGTACCCTGAGGCCGAGCAACTATTCCGGCAGTCGATACAAGAACGAGAGAAGGTACTGGGTACGGAGCACGTCGACACGCTTCTGAGTAAACACTGGCTGGCACTTACGCTTCACGAACAGCAGAAGTACCCTGAGGCCGAGCAACAGTTACGGCAGTCGGTACAAGGACAAGAGAAGATACTGGGTACGGAGCACGTCGACACGCTTCGGAGTAAACACTGGCTGGCAGTTACGCTTCACGATCAGCAGAAGTACCCTGAGGCCGAGCAACTGTTCCGGCAGTCGGTACAAAAACGAGAGAAGGTACTGGGTACGGAGCACGTCGAAACGCTTCGGAGTAAATCCTGGCTGGCACTCACGCTCTACAGACAGCAGAAGTACCCTGAGGCCGAGCAACTATTCCGGCAGTTAGTACAAGAACTAAAGAAGGTACTAGGTACGGAGCACGTCGAAACGCTTGACAATAAATACTGGCTGGCAGTTACGCTTCACGATCAGCAGAAGTACCCTGAGGCCGAGCAACAGTTACGGCAGTCGGTACAAGAACGAGAGAAGATACTGGGTACGGAGCACGTCAACACGTTTTGGAGTAAACACTAGCTGGCAGTTACGCTTCACGATCAGCAGAAGTACCCTGAGGCCGAGCAACTGTTCCGGCAGTCGGTACAAAAACGAGAGAAGATACTGGGTACGGAGCACGTCAACACGCTTGACAGTAAACACTGGCTGGCAGTCACGCTCTACGAACAGCAGAAGTACCCTGAGGCCGAGCAACTGTTACGACAGTCGGTACAAGGACGAGAGAAGATACTGGGTACGGAGCACGTCAACACGTTTTGGAGTAAACACTGGCTGGCAGTCACGCTCTACGAACAGCAGAAGTACCCTGAGGCCGAGCAACTGTTACGACAGTCGGTACAAGGACGAGAGAAGATACTGGGTACGGAGCACGTCAACACGTTTTGGAGTAAACACTGGCTGGCAGTTACGCTTCACGATCAGCAGAAGTACCCTGAGGCCGAGCAACTGTTCCGGCAGTCGGTACAAAAACGAGAGAAGGTACTGGGTACGGGGCACGTCAACACGCTTCGGAGTAAATACCGGCTGGCACTCACGCTCTATAAACAGCAGAAGTACCCTAAGGCCGAACAACTATTCCGGCAGTCGGTACAAGAACGAGAAAAGGTACTAGGTACAGAACACAAGGATACGATTGATAGCAAACTCCTTTTACAGGAATTACTACTCGCTATCACCCCGCCGGCTTCGGTAAGTACCACTACGGAGAAGACGGTACTCAGCCGCTTAAGCGACTTCTTTGTAGAGGGCAAGGAAGGTAGAGCCCAATATACCGACTTAGAGATCGGCTAGGTTTCATTATTACTAAATCACTTGAACCCGCAATGGAGCAAGGTTCCGCGGACGTACATTATACTTCGGACCATTAGCTGCTTGAACCTCCTCGATCAGTTCATCGACCATGGTTTCTCGGATCACTGGTTTCCTGTCACCGAGAGGAGTCTGCCGTACTGTCTCCGTCCTAGTCACCGCTCGGAGTTTGTGGGTGCTCAGGACTTGGTGATAACCAAGTCCATGGGCCTTGAAAAGGGTGAAGAGGGACAACATTGCTATTTTCGGCGAAATGAGCTGCTTCCATTCGAGGTGAAAGGGATTCTCGGTTCCGGAGGATTCGGACAGGTTGATAAGGTTCTTAGCTCAATCAGCTTCAAAGAATACGCACGGAAGCGGGTTCCCCGAAACAAGGCGTTTGGTGGACAGGGAACGGAAGGATTTAAACAGTTCGTTACCGAGATCGAAATCCTGAAGCGCCTGAAGCACCACCACGTGGTGGAGTTCGTGGGAAGCTATACCGATCCCAGGTACATGGGACTAATAATGTCGCCAGTTGCAGAGATGGACCTTTCCACCTACCTGGCGCGGGCCGACACAGCCAAGCATGGGGAGCTGCGTACCTTCTTTGGTTGTCTGGCGAGAGCACTCGAGTTCCTGCATGAGCATAACGTTCGGCATAAGGACATCAAACCTGGCAACATCTTGGTACATCGTGGAAATGTCCTGTTCACCGATTTCGGTCTATCATTCGACTTCACAGACGCGGACGGTAGCACCACGGTCAGCATGGTGAATGGGATGACTCGAAGATATTGCGCGCCTGAAGTGGCCGCGCTCGAACCACGAAACACGGCGTCCGATATCTGGAGTCTAGGCGTTGTATTCCTGGAGATGATTGCTGTCCTGAAAGGGAAGACCGTCGAGTTCATGTACGAGTTTTTTAAGAGGCATGGATCTCGGCAAGAATTTGTCCGCACAAATCCTGCTGGCTTGCTTGAGCTTGTTGTAGAACTTGAAGAAACAGGGAATATATCGGACAACCGAACGCTAGATTGGGTTCAGCAAATGCTCCTAACAGACCAGCAGCTTCGTCAAACAGCTGCCGCGCTAGTAGCATCTATTATTGCTGTTGGAAAGCAGGGGGATGGAAACGGATCTTTTTGCGGGATATGTTGTATATCGCTTGATGATGACTTCTCTGACGCAGTCGATGAGCTCGAAGATAATGTTTCACGCGGACACGGCAATTAATAAGCTGCCAGATATGAAGCTTTGAATTGAACATACTGTCCAGGAGCCCTTTTCCATTCGCTCGGTGAGCCTGGCAAGAGCAGCGCTAAGCTAATCCGAAAGTCCTGCACGGCCACAAGCCAGCTATTTATTGATTCCTTGGTGTTAGACAACAGGCTATACGCGTGATGGACTGTAAGGGCTACTCAAGCTGGCTGTATGCCACAGGGTATGCATGCGCGGGAAGCAGACCGCAAGGCTGCTTGCTGCCGCTACATCTACTGACTGTCATCGATCAACGAAGTGAGGCCCAGTGGCTACTGGTGAGTCACAGCGAGGCAACGCTTGCAGAGAATACTATCATTTGGTCGCCGACGACCAGAGAACTGCAGCACTGACAACATTACGTTTGGTTTTCATTTCCTTGTGGAATTGCTTGCTCCTTCATGACTCTGCTACTCTGAACGAAGCGCTCCCTCAAAGACTGGCTAGCAGCAATCTGCAGTCACAAGGGAGACTTGAAGTTCGAAGCTTGGTCGATAATCTTCGCTATGGCGCAGAAGCCCCAATCGTTGAAGACTGCCCTTACGACGGAGATAGACAGAGATTACAGTCTTCGAAGCAAAATAAAGACCCTCCGAAGATCGATTGGATTAATAAGCCATCTCCACGTCATTTAATAGATCGAATATCTCCCAACGACCCCACACATATTGTCCATGGTCTCCTTCACGGACATTTTTACCGGTGATAGTCCCCGTGATCCACCGGAATTGACTTATAACGGGCCGACGTCCCCTCCCGATAGCGATCATCTATCCTTGATAGAAGACTTTGGTCCGGGATAAACCACTCAATACAAAGGACTGTGTGACGAGCTTGAGTTACGGAAGGATTTGCTAAAGACTACAAACTCCCCATGCCTGACGAGGACTCTTTGTTTTCTCAGTACTTACGCTCACGGTCTCTATCATACTCCTCCCCCAAGGGCTTCGGCGATAACAACGATAGAAGCATACATTCGCACACGATGACTCCCAGAGATTTCTGCCTCTCCGCGTAGGAGGACCCTCATCTGGCAGGTTTGGTCGGTCGAAATACTGTCAAACCGAAAGACGTCTGTTCCTGTCAAGGCTCAAAAACCTCGCATCACACTTCGGATACGCCAACCCGAGCCGAAATCCAAGTCTAAGGTACTACTGCGATTAAGCCAACCCAAGCAGGCCCTACCTCAAAAGTTTGTTCGTCGAATCGAGCTGGGTGTCAACGACCGTATAAGACGACGGACTGGATCTTGATCTCTGCCGAAAACATTGTTTTCAGGTTGTGGGGAAGCGCTTCGGTTTACTTGGGTTGCCCGCTTGTGGTTTCTGCATACTGATTCCTTACATGTATACTCGTATCCGTTTGATTTCGTTAGCCGTCTTTAAAGGGAAGCAAGCTGGGTTCTAAGCAGTCTATTCTCTACCGATGATTATAAGGCGCGCTGTATGTACTATCATAACGCTTTCCCGATGTAAAGTCTCGGTCTCTAGCATCATTACTTTGGACGCCTTTAACAAAGCAGCACCTTTTTTCTCCCTTCAAGGCCTACTCTGGAACTGATATGAATTGTCACCCTGATAATGCTAGCTTCTCGCTTACCCAGCTCTCTACCCTATCCAACATACATCTTTCGGTGTCCCGTGTAACTTCGGACCAATATGTTGTCCCTCGGCGAACAGATCCAAGTCAAGCTTGAGTCGATCTATCAAGTCGTCTACCGACTGTGTCATAGTATCTCTAAAGTACTCCACCAGATCTGTTAGGTTTTGCACTTGTTGCTGTAGCATCTGCTTGTCCATCTCAACTGCTTGTATAATCGATATTAAGCGAGTCGCTTCTCGTTCCGCGAGTTCCTTTATCGTTATTGTTTTTGTAGAGTTCTATTCTAATACCTTCGAACGTCAGCCCTGACCATTCTTTCATCTCTCTAAAGTACGTCCAAGAAAGCGGGTCTGGGTACATCTAATACGTATCATGGTCTCCGAGGATACACGATTTGAGGACACCAGTGATAAGGACGAGGATGAAGATGTTGGGGATATAGTCCCTCCCAGAGCGGGCCTGAAGCGCAATTCAAAGCCGAAAACTGCTTCAAGCACGCCGAAGACCACCATAATTTCCAGGAGTTCCACCGAGTCGGAGCTTTGAGACCGCGTCTCTTTTAGACAGACGGTGGACTCCGCAAGATGCTTATGCACTACGTTGTTTGGCCTAGAATTCCGGATGGAGTTTGATTGGACCACATGAAGGCTTGGCGGTAGAAGGCGATGAAAATCTGCCCCCAGCTCAGTCGAAGCTCGCTCGGGGGCTGCCGCTTTAGCGAGGGAGCTGGTTGAGCAGGGGTGATGAACACCTTCACGCTCACCCTTTCCTTCCACTCAGGAAAGTGCGTGCTCTTGCACAGCCCGCCTCAGGGGCCTCAGAGATGGCCGCCGAGGTGAGGTACAAGAGGGAGTGCGCCGCCCATCCTCGCTCTTCAATTCTTACTCTCGTGACCAAAAGATTACAACCACCATCTCCCCCATTGTTTTCCTCGACTCCTCTCTCTATTCCATGAGGTCATGGGCCGGAAAGGAGAAGGCGTGGGGACAAGAGCATATGTCAACGCTAAACACGGTTAATAATCTCGGCCTTCTCTATGCCGACCAGGGCAAGATGGCCGAGGCGGAGGAGATGTATATGCGGGCCCTGCGAGGATACGAGAAGGCGTGGGGACTGGAGTGTACATCGACACTCGACACCGTCAACAACTTGGGGTATCTCTATGCTGATCAGGGCAAGCTGGTAGAGGCGGAGAAGATGTACCAGCGGGCACTGGATGGATACGAGAAAGGATGGGGCCCAGAGCATACATCGACACTCGACACCGTCAACAACTTGGGGTATCTCTATGCTGATCAGGGCAAGATGGTAGAGGCGGAGAAGATGTACCAGCGGGCACTGGAAGGATATGAGAGGCTTAGAGTCCCAACCCATCCATCAACGAAGGGAATTCGTCGTAACCTGAGCAGTCTTGGCACATGAGAAATAAAGGTCTCTTCGCACACTGTGTTCAATCGCCTGAGAAGGGTCATGATCAGCATGGGGGGTACCTTGGCACTGATGTTGATGCATCCTCAGCCTATGATACTTCCGCCATCATCTATATTAATTGTCTGCAGCAGCCCAAATTGTCAAGCAGAAACAGTCATATGTCCGGGGCTTTTCAAACGCATATTCATGGAATGGGCAAGAATGTATAAGAGACCAGAATACATTGCCGTATTCTGACGTTTTCTTCTTCCTCCAGATCTGGAATGATTTCAATATGCTATGATTCTCTCCGTCTATTTTTTTTGTAGTTTTGCTCTGTCTCTTTACCTCGAATGCCTGTGACGCCGGTGGCTGCATGGATTCCTCGGCCGCCGCCGCCTCTTTATCCTTTCACTCATCTTATTTATGCCCATATCCTTTGTCCCCCATTTCTTTTCCCTCACCCGATGAGGGATTGTTTCAACGTCCTTAACAGAGACTTTAAGCCTTTCCCGAAACGGGAACGCTTAATTTCTATCACTGGCGAAGATTGTCTCTTACTTGAAAATTGTTTTAATGCCACTTCAAAACGTTTACACGGAGCTAGAGGGTATATCGAACCGGGGAGATATCGCTACCATGAGCGTAACAAACACAGAAGACACAAGTCAGGCAATAAAAGGAATTCTTGAACTTTTTAAGGAGTTTCTAATCGACCGCAACTTTTCTATTCGGTGTGATGACACGCAGGGTTGGCTCTTTTAGGTTACGGGTGTGCAAGATGTATTCGCAAGGCTATTAACAGGTCTGGAGTCTAAGCTCGGAGATATGGCGGAAGAAGCCGTTGCCAAGAAGAATACTGCAGTAGAATCACTCGTGAAAGAGTTTGGAACCCTTCTGTATTCGTCATTGAAAGATCTGGTAGACACGATGTCTTGATATGAGTCATCACCGGATCACTTGGAGAAATCCCATGATTGAAGGAAGGAAAAAGAGAATGGAGGAGAAGAGCTAATTACAGACCGTAAAGTTCCAATGTAAGAGTGAAACTATCGAACATGTTTTATCTGTGGGCACACAATGAGAAAAAAATGCTAGGGAGAGAACATATATAAGAGGCGATAGCACGGACGTAGATTAGAGGCCCTGATACTCGTAAAGTCGGATGACTTAATTTATCAGAGGTATGTGGCGTCAATAAATTCGGTCCCAGACCGATACTCTTGCATTATAGTATGTTCCAAACGAGTCTGTAACAGGCGATCTATACCTGAAGGCCGGTCGCGGTCAGGTGGGGGTCTTGTGTACCACTTCTGCATGGCTCTGCAGATGCATTTTGCAAGTCAAGGTAACGTCGCACCGGGGATGGGGACACACGATCGGCTGACCGTCCGGATAGTGGCGGAGATGCTTGCGATGGAAGTGCTTCTTAAGGTCGCCGCGACTGGCGAAAGCCCTCAGGCGATTAACTGCCGATAGATCCTTGTTACTGAGGTAAAAGATGCATTAGGTGGCTTTGCATTCGATTGGGAGAGTTTGCGAAAGATTCGGTGGTGGAGAGACGGACGGTGAAGTCTGCTCCTCTTTGACCTTGATATCCGTTTTGCGGCGACGGAAGCCTTGGCTTTCCTGCTTCTTGCAGAGGGCGACCAATGCACTAATAGCTGCTACCCGCCGTTGGCACTCCTCTTCAGTAGATGATGTGGCAAAGGTGAAGAGCGCGTTGATAGCCTGGACCCTTTCCGTAAAAACGTATTCTGCTGCCTGAAAATTTTCCTGCTCGGCGACCGGTAATCCCTTCAGTTGGCGTTGGATATCGATCACCGGCTGTTCCTTCTTGTATCTCTCCTTGACCTCTATTAGCAGAGCCTTCTCATGCCGCCGTCGTAAATTGCGATGAGCTTGATAGGCTTGTCGATACTAATCGTTTAAGGGGGTCCCTTTCGCGCTAGCGATCGAACGCTTCTGGTCTTGGAAGGTTTGTAGTAGAAATTTCAGCCTCCGACGTAGAAGCCTTACCTCCGGGTGGTGGTCAACCTCCGCTTGTTGGGCAAGATTAAGCTTCCTCAGCCGTCGAGGATCGATCGTGCGACATATCCTACTGGCTGCTCGCATCAGGGCGGTCTGTGGTTTCAAGCCGCGGTAAGCGGCCTGTGTGTCGGGCATATATCTCGAGGCGTAGTTCTTCTAGAAAACGGAGGAGTTGTGATGTTGTAGGATGATGTTCCGCTGCGCGTCTGTGATCTCACCTATACACCCATGAGTAGGAATTTAACCGAAGGTCAAGGTCTACTTACTACTATTGTCGAGAGCTTGGCTATTACCACAGCGGAAGGTATATGGACCCGTGGGAAGTTCCATACCGGTTAGACTCCCGAGGTTAATCATTTGCAAGCGGAGGGTGTTGTCAGCCAGCGCTTCGTCCTCGGATATTTGTACATAATTTACGGTGCTCTTGGACCGCCGGAACAGAGGTCTTTCCGCCAGTTCCTCCTTGAGAGGCACTGGCAACTACTTCTGCCCTGGAGCAATCCGAAGACGAAACAAGTGCTCCGGTGAAGTGAGAGAGGAGGTAGCGAAAGCTTGGTCCGCGAAGAGTAAAGCAAGCATAGTGATATAAGGACAGAGCAGCAGGCAAGGCTTATTAGGGACGTCGGGAATCCCGAATTCATTTCTGCCACGCTTATTAGCGACTGTGACATATCTGGAAGCTACGGCGAGCATAGCATCAATAGGAACACCCACGTATCCTTCTCTCCGAGGTAGCCTTTCGTGTTGGGAAAGATAATCTCGATCAGCACCCGGGGCTACTCTCCACCGTTAGGGTCCGGTAGCAAAGTCACCTTGATGTGTCGGTAACGGACCGCTAACAGCGCACCAGGCCGGTTGCCCGTGATTCCCGCAAGTTACATTATTCCGCCTAGTTGCACGCGGTATCGTTCGTGCAAAAAAGTCGCTTCGGTGGAGGTGTACAGCGTCTTCAGGAGCTCGAACTTATCTTCGGCATGTAATACGGCTTTTTTCTTCTTGTCCTTCCGTAGGCCATGGGCGATCGCAAGCCGTTGTCTCACCTGATGACTGTCAGCGGAGGCTTGCTCTGAGAAGCGACTGGTATACCCCGTGTATCTGGCTCTTAATAAGCGGATCGATCTAGTAACGGCCAGTCTCTTTCTTTCGCACGAGGCATAAGACGTTCCAGTATATTTACAGAGTGCTAGCCGCACCGATACTGTCCTTACGCTCGGTTAGGAGCTAGTTGAAGAAGGCGTACAGAACGTTAATCGTAATCGCTTCGAAGGTAACCAACGGGTTTTTCTTGGTGAATGAGCAGTATCTAGGGGTGTCGGTTAGATTCTAATCGGTCCATGGGGTGAACATAGAAAGGGGCCTTACTCGTACTAAAAGTCTTTGACCGTGCTTAATAGGTCTTCGCTCTTATCCTTATAGACTCGTTGGGTGAGTTCCAGAACGTTCAAGTCAGCTTCCAGTTACTAGTAGTATTCTAGGTAGTGTCCTATGGTATGTGCCATAGCTTGGCCATGCTTTTAAGGAGCTATAAGGCCGATAGGTCAGGGTAGATGATTATTAAGGTCAAGGTGCAGGAGTAACGACAGAGGTGGGAACGTAAGGGGGGGTAGGAAAGCAAGAGGCAAGAGGCAAGAGGCAGTGGGATACAAAGGACAGGACAAAGAGGGTGGCTAAGCCTAGCAGCTAGTCATAGAGTCGTCGCAGAGGGATCGATCGTGCATCCATTATTTGAAGGGGGGGAAGAGGCCTTATGACATGATCTCGCAATAGAAGCGCCGAGCTAAGCGACACGTAGTTCGATGGTCGCGTTAATACAGGAACGAGCAGTAGTACTATAGAGGGTAGTTACAGGGTATAGGGAAGGTGTTAGGGCTTGGGGGGAAGGGGAAGGCTCTAGGGCGGCAGGTACTCCCGGCGATTATCTAGTATAAAGGGTGTTATAAGCGGCGTCTAAACCTGTTAAAAGAGGCAGCCCTTAGGCCGTCCCCTCGTTAAATTTTATTAAAAGAAGAGGAAGAACTTAAGAAACTTTAATAAAAACCTTAAATTAGAAGCTTTAATAATAATAATAAAAATATAAAAGTACGTTTTAAATATCTTTAATTTAACTTAAACTATATTTATACCTTTATAATTAAATACTTTATATTAAATAAAAGATTAATAAAATAAATAATTAATTAAATTAAAAAGTTAAATTATAATTCTATTAAGGCCTTAATAAATATATAAGGAGATATATAAGACTTTAGATATAATAAAATAATATTATTAACTACTTTATAATATTAATTCCTTATAAAACTAAGCTTATAATAAGATACTTGGCCGGCGACGAGATCTACCTGTACGTGGTGCCGGCTACGAACCTTCTAGTATCTCGGTACTAGGAGAGCTAAGAGATCTCACGGTGTTTTGGAAGCACCGTCTAGGGTTACCCGGTTGTTACGGAATCGACACGTAGGCAGAGTATAGTAACAACAGGAACAGGAACGCCAACGCGACAGAAAAACAGAGAAGATGGAAGGAGAACTTTTAGAAGATTACGGCAAAAGATGCAACGCGACAGAATACACAGATACAGACGGAAAATGCATGCCATACAGATACCCTTCCACCTCTCCTTAATACAGCCTCCGCTTCCCTACGCGTGTCATGAACGCGACATACCAGCAATACCAGCAACACCAGTACAAGACGATAGGAATACTACCGATGCAGAACCTCTACAGTAGCACAGGATATACATGGTGCTTCCATACCTACACCCGCCACAGGGCCTCTTACGAGGCCACGTTCCTACACTCCAGCCGATTCCGCGCCGCGCGGTCTAGGCAGCCTGAGTCTGCCTACCTCAGGGCAGCTATAGTACACACAGACAACGATAGTACAATGAAAAGATAGCAATACTATAGAGCCAGCCCTTCCTTCCTCTTGACAATTGAGCGCAAACCAGACAGCACACCGGGTACACACTGCCGCCATTGCTGCCGTACGGCGGCGAGGATACTCCAGCCCCCTCCCTGGGTAGTCCTTGCGGTACGGCTGCAGGTAGTAGGCACCCAACCCGAAATAGGACGCAGGCATTGGACTCCTCACCTAATAGCCTGTAAGCACGATAGGGCCGCCGGTCTCGCTAGCCGGTAGTACCTGTCACCTTCTACACGCACACACCTCAACAGCAGCGGCCGACACAACCGCGGCAAACACACCGGGTATCCGCTGCCTTGCTATGGTACGGCGGTGGGGATGCTTAGCCGCCGCCTCCTAGGTAGTCCCCACGGTATAGTAGTAGGCAGTGGAGGCCCAGCCCGTATAGTACGTGGACATTGGCCTTCCCACCCAATGGTCTGCAAGCACGCCAGGGCCGCTGGCCTCCTCACCCAGCGGTGCCTAGCACCGATAGACTAGTGGGTGAGCACTAGTTCTATTACCTCCCTTTACGCACACACCCTTCCTGTCACGGACGCTATAACCGGGACCACATGGAATCATCCGCCACAAGGATGTATCCGTTGCGCCGAACGGATCAGATTAAAAAAACGGCTGGAGGAGATAGCAAAGAGAAAAGGGCTAGGCCCTAGACAAGGAAAAGGAGTTTCACCTGCAGACGAAACTTTGGTGCGATAGGCAGTAAACCCGACCCCTCCACTACCTCCCTAGTGGTAGGCCTGCTAGGGGGGGGAGGGAAGGAGCTGTAAATGGTTGAGAGAACCGCAACTGTCAGGTGGAGTTTTTGTCCCTGTAGCAGGGTTTCTCCCCGAATAACATGTACGCGATGCGTACCCCCGAATAGTCTACCCTCATTAGCTTTTAGCTAGTATAGGAGTATAATCAATCAATTAATCAATTAATAAGATACTTATTTATATAATAAAATAATTCTCCCTTATAATAGCTATTATAATAAGGAGGTTAATAAAAGCTTATAAAATAGAAGCTATTATTTATTAATAATAAGGTATTATATAAGAAAGAACTAAGTATTAATATTTATAAAGAAGTTAATAGCTTTTTAGAATATAATATAAAAAAGGAGTTATATTAGATTAATAAATAAATAATCTCTTAATATTCTTATATTAAGAGAAAGAGAGGTAGTAATTATATATTAAAAACTATTTACCCCTATTAATAATAAATTTAAAATGAAAACCTTTATAAGATTTTTTAATATATAATCTAATAAATATATTAAGTAGGATTAATCTACTTCTCTTTTAAAGAGAATAATTAATAATAATATCAAGATTATTTAATACCGAATTATTAAATATAAATATATTAGGAAGCTGTTTTAAATAAAAAGTTAAGGGGGTATCTATTCTCTTCTTAAATTAAGAGAAGGCGTAAAATTAAACTAGTTATAGATTCCTTTAAGCTACTTTAAATAAGTTAAGCCTATTAAAAGAATTTATCTTTAAAGTATATCTACTTTATAAAGATTCTAATATTAAAGTATTTATTAATTAATATATAAGAAGGGTATACTTAAATTTATAATAATATATATTAAGAGGATCCTTTAAGCTATCCTCTTTTTATAATTATAATAAAAAGGATTTATATAATTAATAAAAGAAACTTATAAATCTATAAATTCTTTATAAATATAATATATATTAATATTATAATAATTATCTTCTACTCTTAAAAGGAGGTTAATATACTTATAAAAGCCTTAATAATATATAATTTAATTATTAAGATAAAGAGGACGTGAGTCTTGCAATGGTCAAGCTGCTATTGATAGCACGGATCAGACAAAATTAAGGTAGGGTGCGACAGATTTGGAGGGGGTCCCACCCTTTTTGGTTTTGGGGGGGTGGTTGCCAGAACTGGCTCCCCATGCATGTCCTGTATTTCACGCTATTCATGTTCCAAGACATCATGTGCCCTCCTCTTTTCGACCGTTCACCAGGCAAAGTGTGTCGAGATGCGGAGAAGTCAAATTCGAGAGGAAGAGTCGAAGATTGAGATAGAAAAACGTATCAAGTACAAGGGAACCGCCCGCATTAGGCTCAAGTGGCTACATTTCCAGTGGAACCGGCCGAGGGAGCTCGATGGCAAGAACGTCGAGCGATTGAAAGCAGTTTTTCAAAAGGACTGTCGACGGCTTGATGAGCACAATCACATCCCAGCCGTCATTGATCAGCAGTCCCTCGATGCCGCTGAAGAGCTTTCGGGGGTGCCAGCGCGGCAACTGGGGAAATATCCGCAGGGCGGGTATCCGGAGCTAGTTTTTCCGGCCGGCTATCAGGTCGAATGCCTGCACGGGCGACACCGTATCCAGGCGGCGAAAGAGTTGGGGTTGGAGTGGTGGACGGTGGATCTGTACCTCGCAGGTGGGCTCATTCTCTCCGTGGATAACAATGATCCTGACAGATGCCTTGAACAGACATCGACCCTGACCTGAGAACATGCCTGGTCGAGGAATATTCCAACGAAAAGAAGCCGAATGACGGCGAGATCTACCGTAAGATCCGTCAGTACCATTTCCAACAGAATTTGCGCTTTGAATGGCGTTGGTGGAGCCGATTGAGCCTTCATGGGAAGCGGTGTCTCAAGCAGCTTCTCCGACACGAGGAGCTGACCGCAGCTTTGGATGCCCTCCGTGGGATCCCCGGTTTGTGGGGAGGCATGACGCTTCACACCTGGAACACGATCTTGGCTATCAAATGCGATGATGTGAGTGGAAGCCTCAGCCAGCGCCTACAAATTTGCTGAAAGCTCGACAGGTAATCTTGCACTACCTGTACCATATCAAAGACGTTTGGGGGAAGCTTCTCCAGCACGACGTGAGCGTAATGCAATATGTGGACGAAATCACCGTGAAAGCTTTAGAGCTTCGAGCACCGCGAGTTTGTACGAGGGACGCTGGCGACTTACGGGCTCAAGTACTAGGAGGGACTATCTTCAGCGCTTTCAGTGAACGAGATCGCGTGGGAATATGGGCGAGGCTGCAGGCTGTGGACGGTTTGATTCCTTCCTTGTATGGCCTCTTCGAGAACGTGAACTACCTCAAGGCGTTGGCCGCTTGCATGACGAGGCTGGTCAGGCCTTCACCCGGCGATACGGTGTCCACCGCACTGTTTAAGGCCTTTTCCGATATCAATCAAAGGGCCGACCGGGCTGTCATCCAGATCACAGAATCCCGTTTCTCGTCCAGCCCTGCAAGCTCGGCAGATCGTGCGGATCTGGGCGTTCGACAGTTATATGCCTATGCCATGCGCCACTATCTCCAAATGCCCAGGGATCTCAAAGGAAAAGAGCTCCTGGCGCGGCACACTACCAACGCGGACCGAACGGTGCTGCGTGAGTTCGCTGATCTGGCCGAACGCTTGGGCTTCGAGTCGCCAGAGATCACCGCTCTGAAGGAACATCCCCACGCAAGGGATGCGCGAAACCCGTCAGAAAATTCCAAACCTCTACTCGTCACGGATGGTGCCGGAGTGAAAAAGAAGCGGAGGTGCGGGCTACCGAGCGTGGAGGAATACCTGGAAGATAGCGAGTCTCTCTTCATCAATCACTTACATGACGTGGATAAGGAGCAAGGCGAGGGCATTACGTCCTTTTTCGTGCGCAAGTCCATCTATTCTGCGTTCTTTGGGAAGCCATCACCTCTGCCCTTGGAAAGATTGCATCCGAGAAATAATGCAGTAGAAGGGGGGCAGACATTGGAGAGGCAACAGCTGGAAAGGCAACAGCTGGAAAGGCAAGAGCTGGAAAGGCAAGAGCTGGAGAGGAGGGAGCAGGAGAGACGAGAGCAGGAAAGGCGAGAGCTGGAAAGGCGAGAGCTGGAAAGGCAACAGCTGGAGAGGCAAGAGCTGGAGAGGCGAGAGCAAGAGAGACAAGAGCTGGAAAGGCGAGAGCTGGAAAGGCAACAGCTGGAGAGGCAAGAGCTGGAGAGGCGAGAGCAAGAGAGACAAGAGCTGGAAAGGCGAGAGCAAGAAAGACAAGAGCTGGAAAGGCAAGACCTGGAGAGGCGAGAGCAAGAGAGACAAGAGCTGGAAAGACAGGAGCAAGAGAGACAGGAGCAAGAGAGACGAGAACTGGAAAGGCAGAAGCTCGAGAAGCAGAGGCAAGAGGGACGAGATCAGGAAGAAAAAGCCAAACAACAACAAGCCAAACGAACTCAGGCCAGAAAAGAGCACCATGGGAGATTACAAAGGGTCAAGCTGAAGAAGATACATCAAGGGAGACCGAGAGCGCAAGCACATGAGCGGGAAGAATGGCAAAGACCACAAAATCCAAATCTGGAAGACGAAAGGAGATTAGAGGATCAGCAAAGGATCGGACTCGACGAGTTACTCGACATTAATCAAGATGTAGACCTACAACCCGGGGAAGACATTCACGCCGAAAGCTCAGGAGCCCGACTGGAGGAAGCATCCAGTAACACAACGGTTCGCATCAACTTCAAGATTCGTGATGGAGGCATCTGGAAACCTGCATCAGCTCACACAATCGAACCCTCCGACTCCTCCGAAATCGAGAAGGCGGCGATGAACTGGATACGGGGGAAATGGAGGCTTTTCAACACCGAGCTTCGTATGCTGGCTCCACAACAGTGTTATGATGCCGTGATCGCCGATGGCACCTACACGATACTCTTGATCCGGGAATCAGAAATCGCCATCGACAGCGAGCTACTGTTGTCTGCAATGAATATTGGCATTGAAGCAAACGAGCAAGGTCGTAGTTTCGAAACTCAAGAAGGTCTTGACGAGATGTCATGAGGTCTGGGCAGCTATGGACACTACACGCACAGTTGGCCTGATAGCGAATATCTCTACTCGGCGACGATAGTGAAAGTCTTGAGGAAATTGCCATTGTATCGGTATCTGGGGTTCGTGCCAATGAAATGTCCCGTCAAGAGCATGGGCGTAAAGGGGGTACGGTTGATAGCATTTCTAAGCGACACCGTGTACCCAGACAAAAAAAAACCACCAAAAACCAAACAGTCTAGCAGTAGCACAATAGATTTGCAGATAAGATCCTTTCTGGCCACTCTTTTCTACCCAACGCCTGCTTTCATGTACCGTAAATTACTCAGCATCCCCTAGTCTCCGGTCCATTGAGCAGAGCCCATCATCACTCACCGCCTGAGTAGGTAGGCAGCTGCAATGCGAAAGAGATTCCAACTTTGGCGCAAGCAGCCTCCAGTCGAGCTACATCGAAAGCGCCTGGAAATTTGATCGTGTGCCTACCGATATGTTCTACGGTGATGTGATGAAGTATCTCTGAGCGCCTCTCCGACCGGACTAGTTCCAAAAGCTCTGCGATCAGAGGCCCTTCCCCGGGGAGGCCATCATTTATGAGGTGGAGCGTTTCGAGTGCGGCGGGCAGCACGTCGACCAAGCGACGCTTAATCCCATTCCTGCTCCTATTCAGAATCAGGACCGATGGAGCGCGAATCGTTTTGAGGTTTTCGAAGTCAAGTAAAGACCCGAATGACATCACGTCATTCCTGATCGCACCCAAGCCATTGACTAGAAGTGCTTGAAGGGAAGGTTTACTCGATGCGAGACCTTCGATTATGATAGGACCTAGTGCGATGCCATAATCCCATTCATCATCACGGCCATCCTCTTCGGACCAAGGAGATTGGTTCCATTCGTATTCAAGTGTACGGAGGGCCCTGCAGGAACGAAGCATCCAGAACAACTCTTCCTCCATCATTTCGCATCCGTGAAGCTCAAGATCTTGAACAACAGAGCTCTCAGGCGGAGGCTCCCAGTTGTAACGGGAGGTAGAGAGCCCGTAAGTGTACAACCTGTGCAAAGACGGAAGGTTCATGATCGGGAGCGCCTCGTCATAGGCCAGAGAAGACAAGGCCTCGATACGCACGTCTTCGAGGGAGGCGAACGCATGCTGACAGGTCCGCTCCCGTTGCATGTCAGTCGAGGATGGCGCTGTCGATCTCGATGGCATTGCTCGCTCTAACACACACCGCGCCAGGTTATTGATGTATTGAAGAGGAGAAGAAATATTCAGTGACAAGGCCCTGAGATTGGGTAACATGGAGAGCATCAACGCTTCGCGAGCGTCAGAACGACCAGCCTTGAAATCTGCGACCCATGGTCCTCCGTCCCAACTGGGAACACCCATGGCGTTTACGGCTGTACGCAAGCTGTCATGGCCAAATGAAACCGTCAGCTCGTCGTTGGTAGGAGCCATGCCGATTCCATTCTTGACCTCAATCATAGCCTCCCGTATCAACAAGGCAAGCCGCGGCCGATCCAAAAATGTCCTTGTGATAAGGGCGACAGTGACAGAGCAACTCCCATCGATATGTGCGTAGAGCGGGACTTCGACAGCCTCATGCAGTCGCCGTGAGCAGAGTGAAATGTTGTAGAAATCCCGCTTTGACGAGTAATGTTGCAAACCCAAGCTGTCCTCCTGTGAAGGCAAACGGCTCAAGATCTCGGCGAGTACCTCCGTGGGAAGATCGTCGAGGCCGGCCATGTCGTGTAGTGGTGTAGATTGTGAGAGTAAAGAAGGTCGTGTATTGTGATTTCACAAAGTGCTCGAGCACAGCTGAGGGAGCAATAAATTGGGGGCAAAAAGAGTGCATGTTTTCCGTCTTCCAGATCATGGCTGAGCGTTGGACCCTTCGGGAACCCTTGCCGCCAGCATCGACTTCTGACATTTTTGTGTAATGACCCGGTCGCGTCGATATAAGATTTCGAAACGGTCCACGTGAGCCGCGGAATCCACGTGCGAATTCGTGCATGTGATTTCCGCCCCACCGCGAATCCTCGGGCACCGACGCTCGAATTCAATTTCGCCCTACCTTCGCCACAAGCCTTTATTTTCAATATCGTTTCTGCATCACCTGCAGCAATTCAATCAGAAGGCGCAAGCTCCCTCCTTATCACAAACCTCATATCTATCTTCTTCGGCTTTGCATGCTGCCGCCGTCACTCCCTCGGTTCCGCCACCGCCCTGTCTCAAATACCTCGCAACCCATCAAGGTGAGCTGAGACAAACCCTTTTCACACTCCACCGCATCTGGCCGTTTGCTCACATCGTCTAGACAGTAGCTACCGAGTGGATGAGAATAAGGGAGTGTGTGGCACTTGGAATGGCACCTATTAGATCAAGGCACCACCATTGACTACTTCTGATAAATATACGTTTGCCCTTCCCTCCACGATTGCCTTGTCGCTCCATGCCTTACCAGGCATTATCGCCATGCGGCTGGCTGAATGCCACGCATCAAATGATACAACTCATCTGACGGAAACCAATCCCGTAATTCTTGTATAACTATTGTATTTTTCTGAACAAAATAAGCCTACCTGTCTTGAGTTCTGCCTTGACCTTTGACCTCAGAGATGCTGATTTTGTTGAGCATCCACCATATATTCGCCGTCCAAACCGGGGTTTCTTAATCGTCTGACCAGCTCATCCTCTTGTCTTTTTTCTTCTTGGAACTTCTCAAGCCACCGTTGAGCCAGGAATCATCTGCTCGAATGCTTCCATCTTCACTGAATGAAGGGTGACAAGTTCAAGATCGGCTCCTGTGGCTCTGCCTTTCCGGCGTCTGTAGTTCTGACATCTTGAACGAGTGGAGCTTCTTCTTCCCGAACGAGTTCTCCGTTCATGCCAGCTCCCACTTTGTTTGCGGTCGTCTGATGGTCTATTTCGGGGGGTTCGAAGGCTTCGTCAAGTCGGTCTGCTAGGATTGCATTAGCTCTTATGACATAGCCTGTGTGAACTATGTCGACGAACCTGCATGCTTGCTTCTGTTAAAGCGATTAAGGGTTTGTAAACCTGCCTCAAGGCTCTTCAACTTTTGATTGCCCGAGCCCTTTCAATCTGCGAGTCTTCGGTCTCTGCGGCAATGTTCCTTGTTAAAGTGTCATCAAGTTTCATCACCGTGTCCGGCGACAACGTGTCGGGGAGTCCGTCCAAAAGGCAATGTTCAATCCCTAAGACACTAAAGTTATCCACTATGACTTTCATTGCAACCTATAAACGCATCAGACTGTTCGCCTTGTTGCAGTTGGGCTTTTAGGGTGCTCTTGACTTCTGTCTCGGTAACGAATGCCTTTGGAGGGTGGGTACCCACCTTGTAGTATGCTTCCATGCAGTCTACCGCTTCAGAACAGGCATAGCGGTCCATGTCCGCTTCAGTCCGCTGGTTTAAAGCCTCCAAGAGCTGCCCAGTATGGAAACCCCCATGTTGTACGTAAAATGAGCCCGTATCAGGCTTGATTTTGAAAAAGGCATTCAGCTGCCGAGCCTGGTCTTTTTTTGCGTGTTCTTGGCGGGCTTTTTGGATGGACTCGGTGAAATAATGATTATACGTGATAGGATGACCATGTTGGTGAGGCCGGATAATATCTTTGACTTTACTTTCGAGCTGTGCGGCATATTTTTCCATGGCGGGGTCGATGACCTCTCGAAATAGCCCGTCGCTCGTCGTTTCATCAGCCGTGTGCAGTAAGATTAGTTCCAGAGCGTTTTTGGTGGCATCCAGGATCCTCCCGCTGTAGCGCTCTAGGAGCCGCCGCCATGGCCTTGACTGCTGGTAGAACAAGTCTCCGACGATAAGGGGGTTGAAGGTCCCTGGCAATTCACATCCTCTACTCCTTCTCATAAGCTCACGCACATGGTCTAGAAAGTCAGACCTCGAAATTTGTTCGGGTACGCTTGTTTTCTTTTGGGGGGATGCATCCTCGGTGATCTCCTGACTATGCCCTTCACAACGCATGTCCTCTGCAAACTCCAAAAGAATGTCCTGCACCACAGCTCGGAGTCGCTTCCTGAAGCCTGCAGGGGTCATCGCGACGCCGAAGAATTCGTGGACGTATACACCGTCGACAGCAGCCTTGACGAGAGAAGAGAACGATCGACTGACGTGCACCAGGTAGAGCCGTTGCTCTTGCAGTGTTCCTCTCGCTTCTCCCAGTCTGATCAGCGTGCTTCGGGAATCGTCAATGCCCGCCCCGACGTCACGAAGGAGGTTCGGGAGCTCAGACACGATCTGGTCCTTCAGGACGGTACTCAGGCGAGGTTTCAAGGCCCATATTCCTAAGATTTTCGGCGGCAGAGATATCCAGGAGCCTTGCGAAAAGAATGATTTTTCTTTCTCGTCGCGTTCCTCAACAGAGCTGTCTCTGCTGTCATCGTCTCTATTCCTGAGAACATGCCAACCGAGTCGAAAGACAACGTCCTTGTTTCCTGCTAGGTCCAGGAATGCTTTTTCGCTCTCCGATCCCACACGTAACGTATCCGGCTTGGTGATAATGCCAAGAGTCCGAACACCTTTTGGGTCGACGTCCCGTGCAATTTTGGTCACGATTTGATTGGCGTAGTCGTTCTTTGCTGAGACGACAGCAAGTATGATGCTCCGGGTGTTTGCCATGTAGGATCGAATAAGGGAGGATACCAACTTCACATCCTTCTCGGATTGGTGCCTGCTCTCGGCATGGATCAGGCCTGGAAGATCGACGAGGGTCAAGTGAGGCTGCTCTGGCCCTGATATCTCTACCCTCAGGACGTCATCGCTGAATGCTCTGGCACTAGACTCGAGACCCATGGCTTTTTTGGCGTCGTCGATCAGAGACGGAAAATTATCGATAAGTACAGTCGGCGCCTTGAAATCAAGAAGCTTCTCCTTCTCTTCATCTGATCTCTCCGCGCCAGGGATTATCGCGACTGTCGCGTTCGTCGTTGGATCCCTGCGAAGAACGAGCTCCGTAGCAAAGCGGGTGCAAAGATTTTCCTTCGTGGGAAACCGGACTCCCGAGACTGCTTCGAGTACAGAGCTCTTTCCAGACGATTGGTCGCCGCAAACAATAAGCTGGGGCAGTCGTACGTAACGACTGATGCCTTGGGATCGAAGAAGATCGATCACGTCTAGGAGTTGTCCATGGTCTTTTGATTGCAACGATAGAGGGAACATGTTCATGTCGGTGCGATCGTTCATACTGGTGTCTTGTGGATGAAAAACGTCAGCCCAAGAAGACTCGTAGTGGATGAACGTACGCTTCCTGGACAGAAGTGGGACTCACGGCGTCTTCAGCAACAAACACATGTCAGAGAATTATAGTGGTCGGTATGAACCCTGAGGAGCCTCATGGCGCAGAAGGATGTTGGATGCCCGTGCATCGATCTCCGAAGGAGAGCTGCATGAAGACGCCTGTGCTGCAGAAAGTCTTGAATTGGTTGGCTGCCTCGCAGTGCCAGCGCATAGACGACCCCACTTTCCACCATGCATCTTTAGGCCGCAGTATCCACGGAATTGGCCAATAGCCATCAGCGGGCTGCCGGGCAGCAACATTAAAACGTCAGACGCAGAAGGCCTTACAATTTCAAGCTTAGCGATATCGAAGCAAGGGTTACGTTTTCTTATTGTCACCGGATGACTTGGGTCACTGGACGCGTGCCATTCAACCATTCGCATGGCGACAACGGCCGCCCGAGGGAATGGAAGTTTTGTTAACGCCTCCAGAACGGAGGTTTTGCCACTGGACTGGTCGCCAATAACTAGCTGCGGAAGGTCGACATATTCTCCAACGTTGCAGGGAAAAGGCCGGTCAATGTTCCTCAGAAGATCCGGACTCGTGAGGCCAAAATATGAGCCATTGCCTTCCATGATTGCAGGACTGGTCACTGAAACGTTGGTGTATCATCCAAGTGATCTCATGTATAATGTTGGAAAGATTTTGGGACCGACGCAGTACAAGTATGTCAGAGCGCAGATGTGGGGGAAATTAATAGTGAGTCTGGTATACATGACTGGAGAAGTTTGACCAATCTTTGGGTGGTCTGAATTGTGGGTTCAATGAAGGAGATGCATCAGGGGTAGGGAATGTGTCCCCACCTTGTCTTGCCATTGGAACCAACCTCTGTACCAAACTACGTACACCGTATCCCTGGTAGGCGGTTCCGGAAACTTTACGGGGAGTTTACGTATGCCTTTCCTGGTTCCAGGGAACGATAGCGATTATGCATCGACTCCGCCATAGGAAAGTATCGGGGTTCGGCACATGCACCACAACGCAGTCATGAATGGATGGCCGGAGGAATCCAACATAGCATAGCGTTTGATTATGCATGATGTCGGAATGATGCTAGCCGCTTCCCGGAGGCTGCGTCGAGACGAAAGAGATTAGGCAAGAACCCGGCGCCCCGAACCAGTATCCCAGTTTCTCACATCCGCAATAACGAACAAAAAAACCTCATGTGGTTAATTGTGTGGGCCTTTTTCCTGGGATGAACATCTCTGGCAATATATCTCTTCCGCGCGAGACTGATCTTCATTGTTACTTCGCCATAGAAACTGGAACGCTTGTTTCGACCGTGTCGGGCAGGGGTTCCGCTAACCTTCTTGCTCTCGGCTCTCCCGTAACGAGAAGAAGAGTCTGTGTTCGAGGCCACAAGAAGTCCGAAAACCTAGTTCCCCAAGAACATACCATATCTGTGATGACACCTATGTTAGCCTCGGCAAGGTCGGCCTTCTTCCAACAATATAATTTTGATTTCGACCCTCGCGCCACGCTCCACACCGAATTTCGTCGCTTAGCAAAAATTCGTAAATGGAAACAGGGGTCAAACAGCAGGATATTCGAGAAGGCTTGGAATCAATGTTTCGGATCAGAGGTTCCTGTCGGTTACAATATCGACGGGATGGAAAGTCGTGTTGGAGCTCAATATGGCACGGGTAACGAAGACTTTTCCTCTATGCTGCGCAGCCTTCAAAGCCTCGACCTTGAGGGAGGAACTAGTAAGAAAGCAAAAGTCCGAAGGGCTGGCACGGAATTTGCATCACATTACGGGAGCGACGCCCGCGTCACGGAGAGGTGGCAAGCGCTTTGCCAGGATTGCGGAGTCAATCCCGTACCATCATCAATCAACCAATGCAAAAAGGTGCAGCCCCTGCAGCGATGCGCTCGACGGGATCCGCGTGGCCGTACCCATGCTAACGTGTCCTTCCGTTCATTAGGCACTCAAAGGTGTGAACATCAACATCTATCATTTCCTTGATGCCAAAAGAGCTGGAAGAATCCCGCACCATTTTCGGTCGAGAAGGGAGTTGGCGGTGTACATGGAAGAAAATCCAGGCGAAAGATATCCCTTGAAGATAGCGAAGCAGAACAAGTTCTTGAGTGTACTTCTCATCAAAAGCTGGTGACTCGTATGGACTAGCACCTCAATGATCATGCTTATGCCTACATCACTTGACTAGCATGACTGGGAGTGCTCCTTCGGTAGTCAGTATGCATTGCAGTAGCACATTTTTCGCTCGTTCGCAATAGACGTGTTCCACCCACGTCCTTATCGCCATTTAATCCAATCCCACGGTCTTCTCCGTGTAATGATCGGCGACGCCTCGAGCCTGCTTCTCTTCCTCTTCTTCGCCTTCTTCCGCCTCTTCATCATCCCACTGGACATCATTGCCTTCGCTAAGCCTCCTTGACGTCTGTACTCGGTATCCTGATGTCCATGGACAGTCACCGCCATAACGGATCCTATGCCTCGGATCTTATCACTTCTTCCGCCTCGTTCTAAGGATTTGCAATATGTCGTTAAACTTTCCTGGGTCTCCGATAAGCGACGACCTGAAGCCGATCTCCTCAGATTGGCACGCGAAAGAGGAGTAAAAGGGGTCGCCAACCTTTTTGGTCACCATCACATCACCAGTATTGCGAACATGCGCGAGGGGTTGACGTTTGGGAAGCCGTACGCTTTTCGGATTACCACGTTGAGTCCTGCATCCTCCTTTTCGCAGCCTCAGTCTCTCCTCTCTCAATCATTTGGCCAGCTTTACGGCTTGGGCACCGCTGGAGAGCTACCGAAGAAACGAAAGTCTGTTGACTCTGGAGGGAGCCCATCCAAAAGATCAAGGTCCAACAGCCAAAGCCCTGATAAAGCCAAGCGGGAGAAGGAGGTAAATAGCCAAACGACGAGTCTCTACACGCATGATGACAGCTCGTTTGACAACCGCATTTTCCGTTGCTTGGTGATTTCGCCAGCCGGTCGCGCGAGCTGCTGGAGGCCCTCCGCGAGGCAATCAAGGCGCACAGGTCTCTGTATATAATGGAAAGATATTGCACAGGGATATCTTGGAGAACAACATTATCATAATAGACCCAAAGGAAGCTGATGGCTTTACGGGCATGTTGATCGATGAGGACCTTGCCAAGGAGATCGGTAGCGGACGAAGCGGCGCACGGCATCAGACAGGCACAATGGAGTTTATGGCGATTGAGGTTTTACGTCGTGTTCCTCGCACCTATCGACATGATCTTGAGTCATTTTTCTACGTGCTTCTACGGATGTGCGCCCGTCGTGTATGGGAAAGGGAATTTCAGTGCATGTTGGTGGATCGGCCCACAAGAGACATCTTACAAAGTGGTATACGGGCAGCTACGACGATATTGCCGACGCCAAAAAGGGTTACATGCACGTCGATGAATTTGAAAATATCTTGAAGGAATTTCCACTGGCGTTCGACTGTGTCAAGCCTTTGTGTAAAGAGATACGGGTTATTCTCTTCCCTCTCCTTAAGAGTGGAGCGTTGTTCACTGGAACACCATCTGACCCACCGGAAGATTTATATGATCCCATCATTGAAGCCTTTGATAGCGCTATAGCCGGCATAGTCTAGGGAGGACTCAGAATTCGCAGGGAACAGTGGGGTGTTAGGGATAGGTCAGGATGTTGCTTTGCTTGTGTTACCAAATAAAATATTTGTGTACATGGATAGCATCACAGTAAACGCGCTGCGTCCTTTGAATCGGTTAAGAGTAAGAAAGTGATGACTCTTGGCTTCGCTGCTCTACTCCTCTCTGTTGCCTGTCCAACTATGTGACCTGTGCCCTTTCACCTGCCCTGTTGCTTGTTTTGCCGTCTTGCATACTCTACTCTACCCTGCTTTTTGTCTGTCACGTTGCAAGCCCGATTGTTTTTCCGATTGCCCGTGTCCTGTTGCCTACCCTGTCCTGCTGCATACCTACCATCTTTTCCTTCCGGAGTGGGATGGGGATCCGTTTTGGATACCCTGGGAGCTCTGTTTAGGCCTCACCTGCGAGACCGTGTGTGTTCACATGACGCGACGCGACACTCACCCCAAAAGCGGCGAACTCGCTTGCCTGAGCAGATCAGGGCGAGAGACAGATGGAGGCAGATTAGAGTGGAAAAACGAAACTTAACTCCAACAAGTGGTGGGCGGGTATCCCGCTTCAGCGCATATGGCAACTCCAGCGACCTGGCTACATCTAGCCATCTGGACGAGCAGCAAGTATCGTGAAAGTTAAAAGTTAAAAGGAAGAAGGATTCACAAAAACACTGACAAGAGGTACACGTTGAGGGGCAATCAAGGTGTGTTGAGCTATCCATGTTGGCCATCTGAATTTGTGTATGTGTCGGACCGACTCGTTACCCGTTTTCATAAATGGAGTTAGTGCTCTAGTACAACAGCACAAGTAGATGGAAGGTCAGTTGCATCACGCTTGAGACTTGAAATATGATCTCCTGAGCGTAGAAACATACCCGGCTTGAGCTGTAAGGGCCCATTCACCTGCGCAAATCTCGAAAACTATCACTAAGGGATTTGTGCAAATCTCGAAGGTGCTTTCTCTTCTCGATGCTACTCGGCTGCTCGGCTGCAATGCGTTCCAAGTCTCCGTCACCAAGGGCGGCGACCGTTTGCGGACAGAAAATCTCTGGCAATTTTCTTAACAGATGACGTTCGATTACCTGCCTGCATGTGTTGTCGACAAACGTTTTGAGGGCGACCTAACAAGGTAAGTTACATGTAGATGCTTAATGCGTGCTGGCGTTCACCTTGTAGTACGCATCATGGCCGGCGAGTGCTTCTGCACAGGCTTGACTGTCCATGTTGATAATGATGCGGCTTTGCAATGATGTGAGGAGCTTCTCGGCGTCGACTTGGGTGTTGCTGATGTGGAACCGACCATTCCAATCCTCTCGCCTGGCCTCGTCCATAGCTGTTCGAATCATTTGGCGAGTAGAGTCTTGACGAGACTTTTGCACGTTATCTGTATAATAGTGGTTGTATGTTATAGGCTGCTGCTTCTCATCGTGGCACAGTCTCTTGAGCTCTTCTTCGGCATTCTGTTTGCTTCTCTGTAGCGAAGTGTTCGCAATCTCCAGGAGCTCGTAGAGGACTTGCTCGTTCTGGACGACGTGACTGAGCGCACTCTTCACAAAGCCCACGATCTCTTCATACAGATTCTCCAGATGATCCTCTGCGATCTGGTGCCACCTGCTAGACTGGACGAAGAAAAGCTCGGACAGAAGCACATGGTTATAATTCCCGGGCAATTCCTTTCCTCTGCTATTGACGTATACCTTGATATCTGAGCGTCTCGTTGAAAACGGGCCAGCGGAGAACTTACCTCCTTTACCCACGCCTCCATCTCTGACTTGGTAACGAGCAATTGACCGTCTTCGGGGACATCTTCAACATCACAGTCGATGTTCAACTCACGCTCAATTACCTTACGCTTTTGTCCATTCTGTCTCATATGGTCAGAAAAGTCGGTGTTTAGGAGATGTACTAAGGCGCGAAGCCTAGTCGAGTGTTTATCGTTGTCATGGTCGCTGAAGAAAACAGAGTCCATTTCGTGATAGGTGCCATTTAATGCGGATGCGATAAGACCGTGGAAACGCATTGCGAGTCGGGACAGAAACATCCTCAGATGCCCGGTGGTCGGTCTCTCTTCTCCCAGAGCTTCAATCGCCACTTCTGTCTTCTTCATCAGGAGCATGACCTCTTCCCGTACTTTGGGTAGCTCCCTCTCAATGTGTTGGTCCAAGAGACTCTGCAGGTACGATCGAAGAGACAGTATCCCAACGCGATCCATGCTCAAAGCCTGTTCCTTCCAGGGCGAGGATTGGAAATAATGAACTTCCCCCCTTTGTCTCTGCTCAGGCGTGATTCCACTTGCTAACTCAGTCGGGGTTGGATTCTTTACGAGGAAATATCCGAGCTTCAGCTTTGTGGTGTCCAGATTTTTGGCAAGCAGGGCGATCCGCTTCTCGGTACCCTGGTTGATGAGATCGGGCTTAGTGATGACCCCAACCGTTCTCTGTCCGGCTTTATCGACACGTCGCGACTTCTGAATGATGCCCTGGTTGGCTATATCGTTACCCGCCTGGACGACGGCTAGGATAATGGTCCTTGGGTTTGCGACGTATGAGTCAACCAGACCCTGAACAGTTTGAACATCATCTTCGGTTTGCTCCTCGTTCGCAACCGATATCAGCCCCGGTAGATCCACAACAGTCAAGTGAAGGCCCACCGGCCCCAAGACTTCGATCCGAAGAACATCTTCGGCAAATGCAGGACCCTCCTTGACGTCGCCAAAGCCTCTGATGCCCATCAGGGAGCCGGCTTCAGCGATAGCGACGGGAAGCTCATCAAAGTCCTGTAGCTGCTGCCTGTACGACCTGAGCATACTCTTGAATCTTTCCGAGCGAGAGGAGGAAGGGAGAATTGTGGCGGTAATACTCCGTTCACCTATAGAATGTTGCAGAATGATTTCGGTTGCAAACTTGGTACAGACACCATCTTGTCGAGGAAAGGGAAGACCAGTAAGTCCTTCCAGGACCGAGCTCTTGCCCGCAGACTGATCGCCGCACACGATAAGCTGTGGAAGATCGATGTGATCGCCGATACCGCGAGCTCTCAGATCAGCAATTTGCTCGAGCCGACGGGTCGATTTGGACGAGTGGAGTCCAGGAAATCCGACACTCTCACTTTTGATATTCTCGGTGTTGGGGATCTTTGTGACCTGGCTCCTACTGGAGTTCCGGTTGGAAAATGAGACCTCACGAGTTCTTGTCTCTGTAGCGTCTTGGACATGCTTAGAGGCGATGGATCTCTTAATCTCGGACCCCAGTGTTATGGCACAGTCTTCGACCACAGCGGTAGGGCTGGTATCGGCTGGAGCATCGCAACGTGGTGCATCATGACACGATGTGTCCCTCTTCTTCGCTTTTTTCTTCTTAGTGCTCTTCTTGCTCAAACCCCACATGCTCCAAGGATCGGTCTCCCCTTCCAAGGCGTTAGCCTCTTCGGCTTTGGCTCTTTCTGATATCAGAGTCTCCTCCATTACAGCTTCTGTCTCGATATCAGCAACGAAGGTAGACATGAATGATCCAGGTCCAAAATTTGTTCATTGATCAAGGAGGAAACTGGCTAGAAGGAGGCTAGTTCAATGCGTGGTGGGGCTACGATGAGTCATTTCGGGTACATGCAATAAGTGACATAAAAACGCAACGGAAGTATCTACGGAATCTTGTTGCTGTGTTCGAGAACCAAGGATGTACTTCAAAGTGACGGCTTCACTGGCCAACAGTGGGAGGTTTGTATCTTCAGAGTCCATTGCATCGTCGTATCTTGAGAATCGGAGCACTCGCCCACCACTTTGAATTTTCTAAGGCAGACTTGATAGAGGTAGACTTAAAGGAGGACGAAAGGAAGTGAGCAGACCAGAAAGGTGGTAAGCAAAGTTGCGGGCGTATCGGCAATGAAGATGCAATCAGGCAGTCAAGGGAGATTAGACCTGTGACAAAGCGCAGCGTTATCATGTGGATTGATGGTAAGTAGACTGATTGGCAGCCTCATTCTGGCATCAAGCTTTCGGCTTGCTGCTGAACCCACGCTGCAGAAATACAGGCTCCGATGCAAACGTGTGGTAGCACAAAGTCAGCTTCTTCCCTTTCCGACACCGAGAAGCAGGTCATCGGTAAAAGAGAACGACACGTCGCATCCAGGTGAATAATGTGGTGGGATAGGATAATGCTGCAGCTCTGCCAGATGCGTAAGCATCCATGCTGCTTAGGATCAATGGATTTGCAAAGGTCAAGGGCCTAAACCACTTTTTCCTTGGGTGATTGTATAGGGCACCTGAGACCGTAGGTCGGCTGGCATTGTGCTCTGACGGAAGGTTCTCGCAGAAATGGCACTTTATCCGAGGATAGGACGGCTAGATCGTAAGCGAGTACCTCGGTATTCAGAAAGGTTTCCTCGGAAGTTTGTAGGCTGCGGAAGACCTAAAGGACTTCCGGTTGGCTGGATCCTGTGTCGTGGATAAAGCTTGGTGCTTCTGTATGGTTATTAGGCTATACTTAGCCCTGTCGTAGATACTGTGATTGAACGCTGCAAAGGGGGTGGTACATAGTGGCGCCGAGCATTGCATGCAGGCGCATAGAGCAATCGGCGGATATCAAGTCTTGATTGCGTGAGAGGAGATCTCTTCTTCCCGCCCACCTGATATGCTCCCCGTCTTCTCCTGCCACTTTGACACCGCATGAATGCCTAAGCATCCAGATCCTTTGGTCGATTTACGGTGTGCCTGCGTTAGGTTCATCTCCCTCGCTCGGGGAAACGGGAGGGCATCCCGCTCATGCAAACTTGTATCGAAAAGCTTCGTCAATATCAGCTAACCTGCCAATCAAACAACGTAGGGGATGTGCGTACTCTGACGCTGCCCCGCGGTCCCGCAAGTTTATTTGTAGAGGAAACAATCCCCAAAAGAGAAGCACTTGTCTGGCTTATGGCCTTGTCTTGCGGTCACTTCAAGTTCGAATGACCATTGATTAGCAAACTAATTCTCGCCTCGACAAAAGACCTCCCTGGATTGGTCTAAAGGAGATAATTCTGTAGGGTAGCAAATTAGCCATTATGTCCTCGCTAGAGTCGTCCGGTCTAGGCGCGGGTGAATTATGTTCCGTAGCGGCCCCTACAGAACGCCCGACAGCGGATGAGAAAACGCTTGCTCTCAACCATCACAAAACTTTCCTTTCGAGTTCGAATCTGAGATCGAGAAACGAGGACCCTCACTCTAATAGGCACCGAGAGGAAACCGGGACAACACCTTTGTTTTCTGGAATTGTCTTGGATGGGGTGCAAGCGAACATATTCAAACAGTACGGACTGCTTGGTGAGCAAGTCGTGAATACTGGACCTGTGGGCCAAGGTTGTTATAATTTCGACAAGCAACGTCCTTTGTCGCCCACAGAGGATGATCCTCGGATCTTCGTCAACGTCAGTCCACCGTGGTCTGCCTTCATCTGTGGCTCTCAAGGATCTGGCAAGAGCCACACGCTGTCATGCATACTGGAAACTTGCTTGATTCCGTCGAAGCTCGGGCAGTTGCCGCGTCCACTTACTGGTATGGTCTTCCATTACGATACTTTCACATCATATGGAAGCAATCAAGTTTGCGAAGCAGCTTACCTTTGCTCTTCTGGTATACCTGTGAGAGTTCTGGTGTCCCCGACGAACTATTGGAGGATGAAAGACACCTACGAGAATCTTCCGGGCTTGCCTTCCGATACCCAGAAGCCTGAGGTCATCGCCATGAAGTTCCAAGACAAACATCTCGACGTCACGAGAATAAAGAATTTGATGGCTGTGAACGAGAAGGAAGGGTGTGTGCCATTGTATATTGAGGTACGTTGTGAGCTCTCTTCTCTTTATCAACATGCTCCTCACTGGTGGAAGGTCATTCTACGCATACTTCGAGAAATGGCGATGGATAGCAGAGGCGCTTCTGGGTTTGACTACAACGTCTTTCGCAGAAGACTCGACGAGGAGTCGTTTACCGGCCAACAAAATATTCCGCTCAAACTTCGTCTTGATCTACTGGAAAGCTTTATGGACCGACCTATCAGGGCAGGGCAAAGAGAGGCGGAGCCTATATTTACGAACAACAAAGCTGGGAAACAGGCCAAGAGACACTGGCTGGAACAAATAGACCAGAAGAGGAAAGACGAACGAGCGAGTCGATCGAGAGCGTGGAATTTCGAGCCTGGCGTGCTCACAATCGTTGATTTGAGCTGTCCTTTCGTCGATGATACTGCTGCTTGCGCTCTCTTTAACATATGCCTAGAGCTATTTTTGGAAAGCAGAGGCAACATCGGTCGGATTGTCGCACTCGATGAGGCTCATAAGGTCAGCTTACCATATGCTAGCTTCCACCCTGCCCTGTTCCATGCTGACGGAGACCGTGTCCATAGTTCATGACATCAAATGCCTCCGCAGCCACCTTCACCGAGAACCTACTTCAAGTCATCCGCCAGCAACGGCATTTGGCTACTCGTGTTATTATTTCGACACAAGAACCTACCATTTCCCCAAAACTTCTCGATCTATCGACCATGACGATTGTGCATCGCTTCACATCCCCAGAATGGTTCAGAACGCTCGGAGACCACCTCGCCGGTGTGAGTATGCTACGCGATATCAAAAGCGGCGAGGCCGGCGTGAAGCGTGATGTAGCCCGGATATTCGCGGAGATCGTAGGGCTTGGAGTCGGCGAATCCTTATTGTTCAGTCCTACTGCGATGTTGAATGGAATAGTAGCTGCCGAGGACGTGGATGTTAACGACAAGAGAAAGGAGGTGATGCAGCGGATGGAGGTTTTGCCCGAGAAACTGGGTACGGAGTGGGTAAAGATGAGGATTAGGAGAAGGCTGACGAAAGACGGAGGAAGAAGTCTTATGGCCGTATAATGAGAGCTTGAGCATCATTGACGCATACGTGACGAAAGAGCCTTCATGTTACCGGCCGATCTAAATCTAGATATCCATCCATTGCCTTAATCCCGTGAGCGTTTCCGGCTCTGCAGCTAGGCGTAGAGACTCGTAGGTAGCATCGTCGCACGAGAGCTCATCACTTGAATACTCATCTACAAAGATTGCATCGCGAAGATGCCTATTCGGAGCAAGGAGATCTGGTCTGCTCTTCCGTGCGGACCACATGTCACCTTATCCAAGGCTCATACTCTCCCACGTTACCCTGCCCCTCTTTCCTTCCGCGTCCATTTGTGGCCCAGAGTATTCGTTCATGACTTCATGACTTCAGAGAATCTTAGCAACAGACTCTTCAAGAAAAGAGTTTATCAATGATTTGTGATTAATGGCCGAAGCTAGAATGACTGTCAAAGTGAGCCAAGTTTTAGGCCGACAGTGAATGCGCAGACATAAGAAACATGAAGGTGGCAGAAGACGACTTATCAACGTAGTTGCATGGACTGGTGAATAATTTCCAAGAAGTGATTTGTGGATTCTCTTTTCGGAAATCATCCTGTGCATAGATCTCCTTGATACCTTATCCCGTCTCCCCGAAGACCATTCTCTTCAGCTACTTATCCATCACCATTGCCCCCCTTATGTCTGCGTTTCTTCCGACTAACCCGTCCTTCAACATATTCTAGTGGGATTTCGTCTTCCCAATTCCTTTATCGCCGCCAACCCATCTTTCTTGCCGTTCTGCGGTCGGAAGTCATGCGATGTAACTTCAGCAATCTCTTGGCCTTCTCCATGGACCAACGCCTTGTTATAGATCACACATGTTACCCCTGCTTTGTCAGCAGCTGGGCATCAATTCGTGAATGTCTCAAACTTACCCATCGCATTACTTCCCCCTGCCAAAATCTGAAAGCGCAAACTCCCTGTCGGAGTATTTGAGGAGTGTCAGTCAGTAACCATCTCCGGAATTGAGTCATATGGTATTCCGGAGAGCCTTCCGCATTACATTGACTATCTACTTATCTTGCTCCAATTACATCAAGTCTGCAGGCAACGACCGCGAAGCTCGGTTCTAAAACTACAGCGCTCAGGCCCGTTGGAGAGTGTTCCATTTCATGTATGAAGGACTCTAGTGAAAAACTTGCTGAAATTCTAAGCAACGAAGGCAAGCGTTGGTTTCTTGGGTTTTTGAAGTACCTCGCGCAAATCATGACATGATATTCTCTGAGGTGCAGCGCTCCTCATGACACCACGAAAAATACTCCGTCCGTCACTCAACTTCTTAATTTTGTTTTCAAGAAGATCCCTCTGCCTTTTCCCGGACGGAGGTTCGGAGGCGATTGCTTGTGTCTCCGTGTCAGACAAGCCATTCACTGTGACGGGAGAAAATATTTTCTCCAGGCCGCGCACAATGTGCCGCTCCACGACTTGCGTAGTAATATTGTCAATAAAAGTTTTTTGTGAGAGCTAAGCAACGTGAATATGGGGTAATGGACCAGGTGTGTGAAGACGCTCACTGACCTTATAAATCGAAAAAAGACAATCAAGAGCTTCTTCACAGCTGTGGTTCTCCATGTCCGGATCTAACTCGGCAGAATATTCTCGCGCTGCTTTTCCAGCGTCGACTTGTGCACTGGTATGATTCGAGCTGCACCCCGGAAGTATGACATGTTGGGTCGCATTTTCAATGCAATTGGCCAGTGACCTTTCTTCTCTTTCGCGACGTCGTTTCTTTATCGTGTCCGTGTAGTAGTGATTGTATGTTATCGGATAGCTTTTGATGTCTTCCATTATCTTTTCCAGCTCTTTGGCCGAGCCGTCGAATCTCAGCTTTAGAGCATCGTCGACTTTGAACGACCAGAGACGGGTGTATACATCCTTGGGACACTTCTCTCGAAGCAAAGCATCCAGAAATCGGTTACACAGGTCCGCCACATCCTCAACGTGATGCTTGGCCATCTGTTGCCATTTACTAGATTGCTCCCAGAAGAGCTTACCAACCAACAGCGGATTAAAGTTCCCCGGGAGCTCTTTACCACGGGTCCGAACAAGGACTTCTCTGACCCAGTCCATCGCTCTAGGTTTGGACCAATGAACCGGTAGCGCCGGCTCCGTCAGTGAGAGAAGGGGGTCCGCGTCTACCTTAGCAGCTCTACCGTCAGCCGTCGCTTCGCCCTGTTTGCCGATGTGGTACTTGTAGCCGCGCGTGCGCAAGAGATTGGAAAATCGACCATTCTTGTACTGGATAACGGCCCGCAGTCGGCGTATCGTCGTGGAGGATTCAACTGAGAATGAACGATCGGTGTTGTGAACAAAATATTCTCCTTCGTAATGCCCGTTTACTGCGGCTTTGCTAACCTCGTAGAAGTCCAGGCTGAGTTGAGTCAAAAAGGCTTTACACTCTTGCGGCGTCGCCCTTCGGTCACCCATTGCTGCCAATAGAGATTGGGTCTCCGTGAAGGCTTCCTCGAGATCCTTTCGTAGTTTCGGGAGCTCCTGCTTTACGTGGTCGAAGAGAAGCTGGCTAAGACGGTTCCTCAGAGACGTAATCCCGACGCATTCTTTGGGCAGGATGGAGAAATTCGATCTTCGGAAGTAGCTCATCTCAGAGATGTTGCGATGCTCAAACGAGCTCGAACCCTCTTCATAGCTTCGATTTTTCAGGACGTGCCAGCCTAATTTAAAGAAGATGTCCTCGTTCCGTGCCAGATCGAGAAAGGATTGTTCGCTGCCGGAGCCGGGAGATAGTCGATCGGGCTTTGTGATGATACCAAGCGTGCGATCCCCTTCAGAGTCAACTTTTCTGACCTTCTTCAGGATACCTTGGTTGGCGTAGTCATTGGTTGCTGAGACCACTGCCAGGCAAATCGTCCGAGGCTGGGAAATGTAATGGTCGGTGATCTCGGTGACAAGCTGGACGTCCTCTTCGGTCACTCCTCTGGTCTCGGTCTGGATGAGCCCGGGAAGGTCAACCAGTGTCAGTTGAGGTCTGGACCGGCCTCCGATTTCAATACTCAGGACGTCTTTGGCAAAGGCCCTGGACTTGGAAGTAGACTTGTTATTGATCCCCATCAGAGCTGTTGCCTTGTCCATTAACGAAGGAAGCTCTTGAAAATCCGAGATGGATTCTTTGAAAGCTTCGATGGAAGCTCGTTCTACAGGGGGCCTTTCATCGTCTGGTATGACCTTGATCGTGATCACGTCACTCGGCGCACGGCGCAAGATGATTTCTGTGGCAAATCGCGTGCAGGGGTTATCATTTCTTGGAAATGGGATTTCGGTGAGGGCTTCGAGCACAGAGCTTTTGCCGGCTGATTAATCACCGCACACCACGAGCTGGGGCAGGGACAGTGTACTTTCAAGACCACATTGGCGGAGCTGATCGACGATGTTGAGTACGTTCCGTTGTTCGGCGCTTTGAAGGCCTTCCAGAGACGAACTTGTCTCCAATGGTCGAGGCGGATTGCCGTTCTCAGGTTCTACCAAGCTGTGGACGACTGACACGTCGTCTGGTGTGCTCGGATGTCAGCACACATTCGTGACCAAAGCGCATCGACGGCTGTGGACACTTACCAGGAGACCCAGTCAGGGAATCTCGATGTGGCGAGTCGGAGTCAGAGTATGACGGACACATGGTGAACAAAGAGGAAGGGGGAATTTCGAGATTGCTGCACTAATGTTCAATCGTTGGGAACGCACTCGATGAAAATGAAACAGCAGTCGAACATTACTCAGAGGGCAGGACGGGAGCAGTGATGTTTGAGTAGCTGGAGAGATGATGTGCTATTAATCATAGCCCTGGAAAGTGCTTTGCCTGAAGCAAGACAGACCTCTTCTCATTGGGTGCCTCATCATTGTCATTCCACTGCGATCCTTATCAACCTTTTACCACAGGTTCAATGCGATCTCCGCTGCAAAACAGCCTGAAAACTCAGTGGCATACCTCGATTGAGTCAACCTGTGCAGAATGCGCCCGAAATTAAGAAGCTGGATCAGATCAGGCGAGTAGGCAGTATGCACCGATCGCTCATGCTCAGGAAGCTAAGAAATGTGAAAGGGTATAACTCTCCCGATCGCTGCAATGGCTCCACTAATTTTCTATCGGCGAAGACCTTCATGCAAGAGATGACTTCGTAAATTGTGCAAATCGATGTTCAAGCCAATATGTCTCTTATCAACGGCTCCTGTATATGTGTCTAAGAAAGGTGATATCTTGCAGGTGATGCGTCAGCGATGAGCAGGTCTTAATGCATGACCATGCATAAGCTCCGGCTTACGGATTCATGCATCCGCGAGACGCGTTGTGGGTAGTGTTCCGCCACTCATTTCGGCTCTAGGACCATTAGGTGGAGCGTCGGTTGTTGTTTGCTTTCACACGAATCTGACGCCTGAGCCACTCAAACCGAAAATGCAGACCATGTGCTGCACGCAGATGCGTCCCCTCCAATCAGTCTCGATGTCGCCGTACAGAGTGCGAGGCCAAGTACAGCGTGAATGCTGATGGTGTGAGGTATTTGATTACCTCTGTGAAGCGTTTAAAGAGGGTGTTCCCCCAATCGTGCCTCATTAGTAATTTGCAGTTTCCCAACTTCTCTCTCCAGAAAGTCAACATACATCGCCATGCCTTCCAAGCAAATGGAAAAGTCCGATTCTTCTCGGATACAGTCCTCGCAGGTAATGGCTATCATCTCTTCCCTAGTCCTATTCATCAAATCTTTTTAACCACATTATGAACAGGCCAAGGGCGGTGGTGACATGTCGACAAAGGGCTTCGCGGCGCGGGCGCAATCTGCGGGCGATCGGAATAACGCATCGGTCGGCGCTTACCAAGCCGGAGCAGGTGGCGGCACAGGTAGCAGCGGCAATTCGAGAGATGTATTTTCAAGCGGCGGAGCTGGTAACGAGCCAGGACCAGGAAGTCCACAGGAGAGTGGACGCAGATAGAATAAAGGCCGTTTTCATTTTCGCGATTGTCCCTCAGAATTAGCCATAGTGATAAGGAGAAGTCTGATCAATTCGGAATCTTCATCACCTCTCCGTATCAAAAGATTTTGCAAACTATAAACTGCTAAAGGCAATCAATTATTTCTATGTGAAGCTAAACGTTAAGTGACTTTATGAGTCATATAGAACGGGATGATAACTATCATAATTCAAGCCGTCAATTTTTGGGGGATTCTTCTTTCACTAGCAATGCGTAGAGCAAGGTGACTCGTAAAGTTCGAACAGGGACAAGGCTTTCGAAACAAGATCCGAGATTCTGTAACAAGATAGATGCTGATTCACTGTGATTGTACTGTTCGTCCGTAATGCTCTTTTGCTGAGTTGCAGATTAGATTGCTCGTAAGCTCGGGATCACCGGGCTCGTTGTTGGATTGTTTATTCGACAGCCTTGAGTGGCCTAAAACAGTCTTAGTCATTCAACATCGTTTTATTAGACAATAACAAATATTTCTGGTACCTTTTGTAGATCGTGGTAGGCCTGATCGATCACTGAGAAGCTCAAGAGCCTGCGTAATATTGAGTTGTCCTATTTCTGTCGGTTTCACTTTTGCACTTAGAGAAGAAAGACGGGTAGTAATCAGTACGAAGCCATGGTCAGCGGGTGGCAGGAACCATTCTATATCGTAAGCTTGGGGGTCACCGACATCTGAGCTGTGTTCTCGGTCGACATTGTCAATGATCATCAGCCATTGATGGTTTTCTTTCAGAGCGAGCCACCTCAGAACAGCTTGCGCTTCCGCTTCCACATCTTGGAACTCTCGCTGCGTAGTAGTAGCTGTTGCTTGCGATAAACCGCTGACTTCTGCATGCCTACCAAAGGCGGCGAGACTTTGTAAAAGCGTATCTTTGCTGTTGCCGTTTAGCCATAGTGTCGCACTGTATGTCACCTGATGCTTCCGAGCATAGGCGATGGCCAACTGCGTCTTCCCAATTCCTCCCAGACCGTGAAGAGCATGTGTTTTGCGTCCGTCCCGTAATCCATTTGGGAGTAAATTTCGCTCCATTTCGCTCATCTCCGCATCCCGATTCACAAAGTGACTAGGAATCGGTAGACCGGTGAGGTGGAATTGGACTCGATAGTCGTCACATTCTGAAGGATGATTATCAGACGTGATCTGCTATTGAGACGGCAAGCGACTCGGCTTCTGGCCGTATACAGCTCCAGCGACGGTTCGCATACCGCCTGGTACTCCTTACCTACCTTGATCGCGCGCGGCAACGAGCGCAGGTGCCTGCTCCACCATCGCCTCAATCACTTCACATACGGTCTCAAAGTCTTCTTCCTCGGGCTTGCCAAACTTTTTCATGTTGAAATGATCTCGTGAGAGAGAGTACTTCTCCGTCGATTCGCTTTGATCCAAGCATCCGAAGCTTTCATCCACCACAGTCTGAACTCTGTCAGTAGGACCCTATCCTCTTCCAATGCATAGCGGACCTTGAGAATCACAAGCCCCCCAAAGCAGTGCGCGATGAAGATCAGAGGGCGGAGGAGGTGCTGATTCTAAACCTCGATTAACATGGTAGCAAATGAGAATTGGATGAAAACACGATACCTTTCTTGCCCGCTCGAGGCTCAGCAGAAGACGCCGGGCTACCGTTGACGCTTTAAGGCTGATGGTTTCTTCACCGAACCACTGCGACTCATACCGTATCGCATGATCCATGCTCCTTAAACCACTGCGGGCAGCATGTGTATGTCCTTTAGCTAATTCACATAGCACTCTCGGAGGCAACCGATGTCCACCTTCGTGCACCAGGTATCATCCGGATGAGCGCCAATCCCGTGGATCGCGACAATGCTGGAGTGAGGTTGTCAGCGCTGTCAGGACAGAGTGTTCGAGAAGGCTTCTGGAGACTTACTCTACCGACGGTGGAGGACTTGCGCCGTGGACGTCCAAAGGAGTCTGGTAGAGGACCTTGAGCCCAATGTCATCGTCCGTCACCGCTCGCACCTTGGTCCGATCAGCCGCTGCCAACCTAGCCCGGGTTGTGCCCTTACCATGGTGAAGTGCGATCCAGGGGCGTTAGCAAGTAAAGCCGCCGTGAGCGACCGAATGAAATTTGCATCGATCTGTGATACTAGTAGGCTTGGACTGATATCAAATCATACAACTTAAGTGACTATGAACTTGTTTACCCCCAACTGAGTTTAGTACCAGCCCACTACTAGTGCCATCAGAGCAGTATAGGGCTGCCGCTTAATGCAACCCGGAGGGCCCAGCTTAATTTACTTTCACCTGGTTCTATCGTCTTCTCGAAATTTCAGCCCAGACTCTTACCCCGGGGATTCAGCTATAGTTGTTAGAAGGCGAATATTCTTCTTATCTGGTAGACAACTCTGACACGCTACAACCCGTATCATGACTAGCATTCCAATGCCTTTCACCCAAGAGTCCGAGCTTTATAAGTCTCATGCAAGTTCTGATTCAAACCCTCCCTCAAGTCTTCCGGGGCATCCACGGGTGTCTTTGCAAGATGCGGAACGGCTTGGCTCTTTCCTCTATCGGGAATTGTGGGCGGTTGACCTGGAGCGTATGGCACCGCACTTATGGATAATGTCGACACAGTCAAGCACCAACATTTCTCCGCTACACCAGCAGAAGGTCAAAGGTCGAGAGATTATCGTGACGGAAGATCCGAGGCTACATCTCTTTTAGATACATGATCGGATCTTTATTAAGCCATTGCCACGATATCTACTTCCACATCATATCTGGTCCGAGTTCTTATTGAGTGAAAAGTCGATACTAGGAGGTAGCGCTCAAGAACGAGAAGCTTACGCGAGGATACAAAAGTCGGCACTGGGCCTCTTGCGATCCTACTATTATCTCATTCAGCATGAGTCAGATTTCCATATTGCCTGCGAAAATGGGCGACTGCTGCCTTCTTATGTTTCTTGGCCCGATTTCTGTGCCTTTTCAGAAGCTTTTCTAAATATCTGTGACGACGCCGTATCGGAACGATACCACTACGGAGAGCTCAGGCTTACAAGGCTCAATCTCTACGCTAAGGTTTTGCTCGGAAAATCCCAGTATGAGCGTATACACGGACAATATGCTACCTTTTTCGCTCGCTTCTATGGCCCTCTACTCTTCATCTTTAGCATCCTTTCCATCGTCCTGAGTGCGATGCAAGTCGAGCTTGGTGTCGAATCTCTTTTAACCACCACGCAATGGCAGCCGTTTTGGCATACATGTCGGTACTTTGCTATCGCCACGTTGGCAGGTCTTGCCTTACTGACATTAGGCTTTGCGTCAACACTTCTTGGCATGATCGTCGATGAGTGGGTTTTCGCGCTCAAGGAACGGCGAAAGAGGAGGAAATCTTGGCGGCGACGGGGTGATAAAGCATAGCAAATAATCATATTGTGGACTCGAACTGAAATTATCTGTGTACTTTATGCTTCTACAGTGCCAGTCCAGGATATTTGGCGCAAAAATGGCAGATGAAGCAATAGATTTGATAATTGTGTGCGTTTCTATACTGCTCATCTTGTCGACTCTAAATCATATGATCTTGGTTGTAAATGCTCAATGACCAAGTCAATGTCCAGTACGACGGCCTAAGACTACGCATAAAAATGAAGAAATATAGTTTACTAAGATAGATGCGGAGCTATCTTCAAAAGGATCACATGGAGGTAATACACGGTCGGATGCAGTTTGATCATATCTCAAGCCCGGAAAGGGGGGTTTTGGGCCGACTCGTACCACCATCGGGAAAGACTAGGCGATTACCAAGCTTTACTGACAAGAGAGCCTATCGCCCACCTCGGTGTGCTGTTCCAACACTGTCACTTGCTGCATAGTCTGGTCCTTGGTCTAGTAACATGGAATGACACCGAATCGCTACATTGAGATTGAAGTTCATCACACAAGTTAGCTACACGCCCATTTGGAGGTTTATTGCTATGGTAAGTGCACGACGCGGGCCAGGTGGACGGCGGCTGACGAGACGAAGGTGCGAGTGGTGACGGACGATGACATCGGGCTCAAGGTCCTCTACGAGCCTCCTCCGGACGCCCGGGGCGTGCAGTCTACACCGACGGTGGAGTACGACTCTCGAAGCCTTCTCAAGCAATCTATCCTGCCGACGCTGACAGCCTTGCTCCAGCGTAGTCGCCATCCACGGGATTAGCGCTCATCCGGATGACACCTGGTGTAAGAAGATCGACACAGGCGGCTCGTCCGAGAAATACATCAACTGGTTGAGGGACCGGCACATGCTGCCTGCGGTAGTACCGGATGCCCGGATCATGAGATACGGATATCAGTCGCAGTGGTTCGGGGATGAGGCCATCAGCCAGAAGGCTTCGACGGTGGCTCAGCGTCTCCTCCTAAGCCTCCGACGGGCTCGAAAGGTATGGTTCTGCCGGCAGGTGGTTTGTCTAAGCGATGCTCACAAGTTGACAGGCTGATCCCTTCCGTCCTCTGCTTTTTATCGCGCACTGCTTCGGTGGTCTGGTGGTTTTACGGGTAAGGTATCCAGCCCGAGGTAACTGTGCTACGCTCACAGCGCTCAGGCGGTGGTCGATGCCCATCGGTCCGACACCAAGTGGCCTGGGATCTTCAAGTCTACGACAGGCATGGTGTTCTTTGGGACGCCCTTCCGGGGCGCAGGTGGGCTGGATCAGACGGAGATGATCCGGGCAGCTCAGAGTCAATACGCGGAAGATCAGGTCCAAGCGGCGGTTCTGAACATTCTACCTCCTGGCAACGAAATTTTAATAGACCTGACGACATACTTCTTCGAGACGAGGCAAGGGGAGGGCAAGGCTCATATAGCCTGCTTCTTCGAGCAAAAGTCGAGCAACGTCGGCGCCATTCTCCGTGGGAGCCGGATCCAGGCAAGTCAGGGAGATCGAGAGGGAGCGCGGCGCTGATCGAGGAGACGGAAGTTCGTGGTCGACGAGACTTCTGGCTGTCTGGACCAGAGCGAGTCGACAGAGAAATACTCCCTATCGCGGGATCATTTTAGTATGAACAAGTTCGGACGACCGGAGGAGGAGGACTTCCAGACGGTATGCGAGGTAGTCGAAAAGATCGTCGAGCAGTCGGCAGGCCTCATCAAGGCTCGAAAGCGAGGTAGGTAGTGCGGTAGGTAGGGAATCACTTCTCCCAACAGGCGGTATCCGATCTCTAAGCAATGTTGTCTTACAGAACAACGTCTTTCCGGACACGACAATTTCCGAGTGCCATTCCGTCTTACCGGCCTGCCGATCACTGGCAACTTTGTTGATCGAGATACGGAGATGGGGCAGATCGAACATTCACTACTTTTGTCGAATACGCAAGATCGACGACGGATTCACGTCCTCCACGGCCTCGGAGGCATCGGGAAGACGCAGCTAGCCATCGCATATGCTCGCAAATATCAGGAGAGATATAGTGCGATTCTATGGCTGAATGGCAACGGTCGAGATACGCTTGTGCAGAGTCTTGCGACATTTGCAAGGTATACAGAAATCGATGGGACACAGAAGTCGACCATTGACGCTGTCGGACACGGCCAGGAGCTGTCGGAGAAGGCGAATGCTGTTCTTCGATGGCTCGCTCTTGAGGGGAATCATCGATGGCTTCTTGTTTTTGACAACGTCGACCGCGACTATCAGGCGGAGGCCGGAGACCAACAAGCTTATGACCTCGAGTTCTTCTTCCCGGGCAGTGATCATGGCTCCGTCCTGATCACCACACGACTTCCTCACCTTGGAGAGTATGGGTCGGCAACGAAAGTGACGAGCGTCGATCAAGAACAAGGACGTCAGATTCTGGGGAATAACGTACGAGCATGTCTGTCTACATCAGGTAATCGCGTGCCTTGACCTTCGTCTTGACCATCCGAACTGAAAGAGAAGTAGAGATGGACAGTCTTGTGACCAGACTGGGAGGGCTTCCGCTAGCCATCGTTCAGGCCGGTCGATATATGCAAGAGACAGGGACGAGCTGTCAGAGCTACCTCAGGTTATACGAGACATCTTGGTCTGAGCTTCAGGCGGAAGTACCTCGGATGGGCGACTATGCGAATGGCAGCGTCCAGACGACTTGGACCATCTCATACGATCGCATCAGGCAACTGGATCCCGCAGCGGCGAAGCTTCTCCAGCTGTGGGCGTACCCTGACCATCAAGATCTTTGGTTCGGGCTGCTGACCCGTGGCAGTCGGGGCTCGGAAGACCCAGACTGGCTGCAAGATATTGTTTGACAGGAGTTGAGGTTTAAGGGAGTGATGAAGAAGCTGCTCGCTTACTCATTGGTCGAGTCGCATCAAGACACCGAGAGCTACTCCATGCACCCGGTCGTGCATGACTGGTGTATCGAGTCCATCAGTTGTAGCAAGCTTGATCTGATAAGGCTTGCTCTGACCACTATTGGACATGCTGCGCCTGAGCGATCAGAGCCAATGTATTGGGTGACGGAGCAGCGCTTGCTTCCACATGCCAATCGATGTGTGCAACAGCTTCACAATACTGAGGAGTTCGATGGAATCGAAGACGAAGACTGTAATGGTGCTTTTCATAATTTGGGCATTCTCTACTTTGATCAAGGCAAGCTGGTCGAGGCGGAGAAGATGTACCAGCGAGCGCTGGATGGAAAGGAGAAAGCATGGGGTCCGGAGCACACATCGACACTCGACACCGTCAACAACTTGGGCATTCTCTACAAGAATCAAGGCAAGCTGGTCGAGGCGGAGAAGATGTACCAGCGAGCACTGGATGGAAACGAGAAATTGCGGGGTCCGGAGCACACATCGACACTCGACACCGTCAACAACTTGGGCATTCTCTACAAGAATCAAGGCAAGCTGGTCGAGGCGGAGAAGATGTACCAGCGAGCGCTGGATGGATACGAGAAAGCATGGGGTCTGGAGCACACATCGACACTCGACACCGTCAACAACTTGGGCCTTCTCTACGCCGGTCAGGGCAAGCTGGCCGAGGCGGAGAAGATGTACCAGCGAGCGCTGACAGGCTTTACAAATCTTGGAGGTCCAGACCATCCAAAAACAAAAAAGGTTAGCCGTAATCTGAGTATTGTTAGAGGTACATGAGGGTTGGGTAAGTACCTTCGTCTTCTAAGGAACCTCGTCAAGCATTCGTTGAAGGACGTTGTCTCTTGGGAAATCTTTCATTTGCAAGATTCATCTAAGACGCCAACACAAGAGACAATATTTATGGGTATTTAGTAAGACAATCCCCTACTATTTTGTTTACAATCTAGGCCAAGCCCAGGTATGCAGAGGCTTTGCAGCCTGACAAGAAGCAGATCCCATGGACGGCTTCGAAACAATCGCTGCATCCTACTCTGATAGTACTTCTCTCGACTCGTACCACTTTAGTTGACTTTTTATCATCATATGAACAGTAACAAGAACACCATTGAAGCATGCTTCCGTACAAAGCTGGGCTAGAGAACCTTCAGCAACTGAGGGAGCTTAAGGCCAGTTGTAATTAATGTACATTTGCTCATTATTGAACTTGGAGGATAAGCCTTTGCCGTTGGAAGGTGCATAGCAGGATCGGCTTGGCCTGCCATAGGCGCCGCTAGCCAGGCAGCAGTCTTTGCCGCTAATGTTTTGATGCATCGATAAATCAATACCCGAATATATCACCGTTTCTTTTGCAAGGTTCCCTAGATGGTAGTAACTCGATCGTTAATAAAGGCGAATGCTATCTTATTCCCCTGCGGAGGTCCAGCAGACTGCGCTGCAAGTTCTCGTACAGTTCATTAAGCCTCTTCGTTGTTTTAACATTTTCAGGAGATTCCGCTGCGATCTTGTGAAGCTCATGGTCGCCCATTGCGGCCACTTCCTCCGGACAGAAAACTTGAGGCAATGGGTTAAGAAGATACCGCTCAACCACTGCTCGACACACTGTCAACGAAATTTTCAAAGCCACCTGGACGCATTAGTATAGCATGATTTGCTCGACCAAGAATGCTATCACCTTGTAGTAAGCCGAGAGCCCTGCGAGCGCCTCTGTACATGTTTGTGCATCCATATCCACGATGACACGCTTTTGCAGCGAGGCGACGAGCTTTTCAGCATTAATGGAATTTTTGCTGATATGGAGCTTTCCATTCCAGTCCTCGGTTGAAGCCTCGTTCATAGTGTCCTTAATAAGTATGGGTTTCCTCCAATTATGTCTTTGTCTCTTTCTTCGATTTTTTGGCCTTTGTCTGGACTAAGGTACTAGATCGGACTATAGGATAAGAGAAAGGAGTCGGTGTGGTATTCAAGGAGACTACGGGAGCCGTTTGAATCGGCTCAGATGCAAGTGAGCTTTCGGGAAGCTTTTGATCGTCGACAGGCGGGACTATCTCTAATGCTGAGGATATATTTATTGACTCGGGTAGTCCAGCATAAGCGTTCCCGGTGGTCTCCTGAAGTGGCCCGTCAACGTCTGCAGTATTTTATTGACGGTCTGTGCAGCTCACTTGATACGATTGCTCGGTGTCAGATAAGGTCTCGACGTCTTCAGGATCCGAACGCTTTACCGGTTGATGAGAACCAATCAAGCGGGATTCAGATATCCCTGTTCGATCTGGGCGCGAGATTAGTAGATATTGAATCTAGGAGAATGAATGGAAGGCGCACTCAAAGACTGGCGATCCGCATGTACCCTGCAGATGCCCAAACCTGCTTGTAACGCGGCCATTTTCCGCTGTGTCTGCTCTCGAAGGGCCTGATTTTGGTCAGATTCCGCTGCTATTTCACAGACAAGCCCTTGATTCATCTGCAGAATGTGTAACGGCGAAAGTAAATCGCTGATGCCAGAAATGAGGCAGCATTCAATTGCATGGATTGCCACATTGTCGACGACCAATTTCATCGCAACCTAACCAAATATAAGTCGGCTTCCCCGGTATCAAATAAAGCATTTACCTTATAATAGGCTTCCATACAATCAAGAATCTCCGAGCAAGCGTATCGGTCCATATCGCCTTCGGTTCTCGAAGCGAGTGCAGACAGGAGACTCGGCATTCTCATGCTTTTCACACTGACGTTGTCCACGGTGGCATCCTCCTTATGGCCGAGAAATCTTTTCATTTTACGAGCAATCTCTTCTTCGTGACGTTTTTCCCTCACTTTCTGTATGGTCTCGGTAAAGTAATGATTGTAGGTGATCGGGTGGCCAGCCTGGTAAGGCCTCAAAATCTCATCAAGCTTCTGGTTCATGTTTCTGAGGTTTTGATCCATAGCTGGATCGATCACCTGGTCAAGGAGAGCTTCGGAGGTGGGTTCGTCGGCCAAGTGTGAGATCAGTAGATCGAGAAAGGATCTCGCAGCTTGCCAGACGTTTCTTAAGTGTTGCCGGGCCAGCTGCTCCCAGGGTTTTGATTGTTCGCGGAAGAGGTCGCCAATGACAAGCGGATTAAACATTCCCGGCAGTTCTCGACCTCTAGTGATAATCAGGAGCTCTCTGATCTCATCAATAAATTTTGCTCTTGAAACCGTCCTCATACCCTCCGCTGATTTGGAAGGCCTGATGATTTCTTCGACTATGCGTTGTTGCTGTCCGCGAAGTCGGATCGACTCGGCGAATTCCACACTCAGGCTCTGAACGACAGCTCGAAGTCTTTTGGTATAGCCGTCCACTGAGCGGGGCTCGCCAAAGAAGCTGTGCTCGTAAGAACCATTGAGAGCGGCCTTGGAGATCGCTTGGAATTCCTGACTGATCTGTAATAGGAATAGTCGCTGTTGATCAGAGCCGTGTCGAGTGGGGCCGAGTCTGGCTAATGTCCCATGGCAGTCATTGATTCTTCCTTCAATGTCTTCAATGAGCATTGGTAGCTCGCCCCGAATCTGATCAAAGAGGATCTTGCTCAGCTTTTCTCGTAACGCATGGATACCAACAGTGTCCCTTGCGAGGCCTTTCCAAGCACCTTGGTTGAGGAACTGTCCCTCGTCATTGTCCCGAGCATCCGCTGAGAGCTGTCTGGTCTCGTAGCTGCGATTCTTCAGGACGTGCCAGCCGAGTCGAAATGTAATATCCATATTCCGCGCTAGGTTCACGAAAGCGGACTCGCTTTCGGACCCAACAGAAAGTGTATCCGGCTTTGTGATAAGTCCCATCGTCCGCCTGCCTTGGGGATCCACTTCTCTCGCCAACTTCAGCACGATCTGGGTTGGCGTAGTCATTCTTCGCCGATACTATGGCCAAGACAATGCTTCTCCTGTTGATCATGTATTCATAGACCATACTCTGCACAACCTGGATATCCGTAGCGGTCTGCAATTTATTCTCTGAGTGAATCAAGCCTGGCAAGTCAACGATTGTCAGATGCGGCTGCTTAGGTCCGGAAATTTCGAGACGGAGGACGTCGGTGGAGAACGCGCTGGAGCCATGGGTCACGCCCATGCAAGATCTAGCATCGTCGACGAGCGTCGGGAAATTTTCCAAGTCAAAATTATGCCGAAATGCTAGGAGCTTCTTTTGCTCTTCTTCCGAACGTCCTGGGCCAGGTACAATGGCCACGGAGATATTGATAATCGACGCATGTCGAAGGATGACTTCGGTGGCAAAGCGCGTACAGAGGTTGTCTTTGGTAGGGAAGGGTATCCCCGAAATGGCGTCCAAGACAGAGCTCTTACCGGACGATTGATCGCCACATACGATCAACTGCGGAAGATTCACGTACTGACTGATCCCATAGGAACGCAACTTGTCAATATCGTTCAAAAGAGCCAGCTTTTTGTCGGAGCCCAAAATTTCGACCATGCTGACACTGGGTAGTCCTGGTGATGAATGTAGATGGTAGAAGGCTACGTATTCGTATGCAGCTCCGCGGCCGGAATTTATGAATGTTTACCAAGACTCAAACTGTTCAGAAGAGGACAAAGGCGTAATCAGGCATTTGTTTTCCCCGGTAAGAACGACGCCATTGCGTCTTCAGCTTCTTGTACGAGTGGATGGCTACTCCACCGGATTCCAATAGGTTCGTATAGGAGCAATAACCTGCCGGGTAAAGCCGATTGCAGCATGAGCGGCTAAAGTTTAACAGCAAACTTTCCGCGGATGCACGATTCCGCGAGCCGAAGCATGTGCATGGCCGATTGAGTGAACCTTATCGCTTCTTCACCACATCTGGGTTCCCACCTTTCCGGGTCACTGAGACTGAAACACTCCGATAAGAGAATTGTTAGCCTGATTGTTCCAATGCACATTCCTTTAGCTCAACTTTTGCGTCAATATGATCATCGTTGACGGAAAAGAGGCTCTGGTTGGCTGAACCCGGTCATATCACGTCTGGTTATCTAGCGTACAAAATATTAGGAACAACCATCTCTATCAAGTTTATAAGCATTATCTCATTGGAAATGAGAAACATGAACATATCAGATTATGTTGCACTCTCCGTTACAGGAGTCTCTGATCTTAACCTATTTGAAGCCTAATGAGATCCAGATTTGAGATTCTTCCTCTTCCCTTGAAGCGTGCCAACTTGTTGGCTACCAAGTTTGTTAAGAAAACCCGGACGTTGTAGATGTCCTCCTGTCCCGGTTACGTTGCCCAAATGTTGAATGGCAAAAGCTCGATAATTCTATATTAAGCGGGTGCTGCTCTACGCAGACTATGTGGAGAGCAAGGAGGCAGATGAGAGATTTTTGTTTGCTGGGCCCGGTCCGGACAAGGCGCAATGTGGCGTCTAGCACATAGTAATATGGGATACCCCGCTTTAGTGGCTGTGGTGGCTGAGAGTGTGACTCACAAAGGTGTCGATCAATTCACCATGTTGAATTTCGAAAGCGACAACGCCAAATATTAACCCCAGATTGTTGCGTGCAGTGAGTGATTTACACAGGTTTCTGCCGGAGAGCTGGGTCATGAACCGAAGAAGCTGGAGGATCAGTTGTCCCATATCTCTCAACTGGCGTATCACTGGAAAGCCTTGGTCCTTCTGCATGAAGCAGACGTGTTCGTGCAGGCGCGCTCGATCGACAGTCATCAAAACGCTCGCGTCTCGGTCTTCCTCCGCAAGCTCGAGTACAATCAAGGGATCATGTTTCTCACAACCAACCGAGTCAGGGACTTCGATGACGCAATCCAGAGCAGGATCACTCTGGCGGTTCGTACCTCACCGCTGAGTCGAGATACAAGAAAGCAGATCTGGGCAAGCTTTTTGAAAAAGGCCTTAACAGCCAACGGAGCGGCAAAATATAATCCCAAAGACCTCAACGAGTTGGCGAAGAAGGATTTCAACGGTCGGCAGGTTAGAGCTCCATGATCGAATCCAGTCGAATCTGTCAATGCTGACAAGTCATCCCTCATAGATCAAAAACATGGTTGCTGCGACTCATGCATTAGCCGTGTATCACAACACCAATGTGTCTATGTCTTATTTGAAATTGGTCACCAGTTTGAGCGAGGAATTTGAATCTGATTTCGGTGGTGCTGGCCAAGCTTCCAACAAGCACTCTTACGTTTAGCTCTTCCCATCGCAAACACCATTATCAATAGTTTGTTGAAGATTTCGAGGAGACATCTGGGCGAGCATTTCCCTGCAGCACTAGGCCATCTGGTAATGTATGAGGCTGGGAGAGTTTTTAATGTTAGTGGGCCCGTGAGCGATCGCTTGTCGATGAGACAACTCCGCGCCTTGAAGGCGGAAGGCGGTCCACATTGTATTTTTTATCCCTGGAAATGACTACGGCCCACATATCAAAATGGGCCCTCTTTGTTACTAAAACACCGCAATTAGTGCATTATATTTTCGTTGACCAGATTGCGGAATGCTGAGTGCTCAAACACCACGGATACCACGTCACCTTTCGGTACTGGCATGGACCATGTATGAAAGCGATTACTCAAACAATCAGCCACTAAAGTCCAAGGAAGTTGTACTTATGGGCGTTATCAGGGCGAGGTCATCTCTGTTGCCTAAGTGAACGTGATTGATGCATGATCACACTAAAGCTAACCGGCAAGGCTCCCCGCATGCCACTGACGCAACGTTGTCCATTAATTGTCTTGTAATCACAACGTCATCGTCTCGAGCCTTTGCGGGGTGTTCTGGGAGCCCAATGTCCCATGCAACTTAGTTAGCCCTTGGTTACACCCAGTCTTGAACGAAGTCCCGATCATGGAAGAAATTATGAGTTTCAAGGGCCGCTACGAAGAAATCCTTGCCATCATGTGTGCTATTCGTCGCCCGAAACTCTCTGCTCTTTGGCTAGGAGCTGTCATTAGTGGGCTAGCCCCAACAGTTCTTGACTTCGTCAGGAGTGGTACGCCACCTCTCGATCCCAACGCTTTCGCATGGACGGGCTGTGCACAATCATTCATGGACCTTGCAGGTTCAGGCCCGTATTTCTGGACTGGGGCCTCCGGCGAGAAACTTCAAAAAGCAGATGCTTGGCGTCTCCTTTTCCTCCCTCCTGTGGTTGACGACGATCTGCACTATGAGAGCTACCCATTTGCACCATGGGAGCCTATTGGGACAACCAGTGTGCAGAACTCCGTAGCTCGAATCAGGGTCCATATGTTTTGTTCAAGACACCATCTGGACTACAAACACTGGACCTGGCAGCTAGGAGACGGTTCGACCTTGGACGATGAAGGCTTTCAGATAAAGCCTGTTCAAACCTGTTCACGAGAAGTTAGTCCGCCGATTGAGAGGATAGCGAGTGCAAAATGTCCCACTGTGGCACTTCCGCTCGATCAGGAAGCGTCCAGGAGAGCATCATGGGAGATTTTTCAATGGGTCACAGCAAATGGCGAAGGGGTGCCTGCCGCCGAGCCGATTTACAAGGATGAGTGGTTGCGTGACGATGCCGTCAGTGAAACATCAAGCTCACCAAAAGATGTTGATACAAATAGCACTTTTGGACTGCTTAGCCCCTCAAGTGTTGCAACTGATGGCGATGGGATGGTTTCAGCCAAGGATGCTACAGGTGTTATTTCACCAGCACCCAAGTTGGACATGGAAAGTTGGCTCAACGGGCTTGCTTTCGGAGGATTTTGAATGGCCGAAATTCGATTTTAGCGGCCGGCCGGTAAAATTGTAAGGCCGCGGAGATGATCCTTGGGTCTGGGAGTATAAGAAATAAAAAGATTGCTGATTGTGGCCAAATCCACACCTGAAAACTTGCAATTGCTGTGGATGAGCAGATCTGAGCGTTTGATTGGGCCACACTCCTTCCCTCAGTCACTTTCCACAGCCTGCTCAGATTCCTCGAATAATTTCTATTCTCGTTCATCTTACAATGTATTGAATTTGGCAAAGGAGAAAGCGTCATTAATTAGTATTGACCCCCAAGTTCGAACCTTGATCAAGGCACTCAATACTGCATTGATCGTATCACTTCTTCTACCTCTTGAACTCGTTCATCAAAGTTTGCGATCGGCGGGCCTGAGTCCTCTGCTAGTCCCTTCAGGCGATTCTCTTCGGCAGCGAGCTTTCCCAACAACATTCCCTGCACCTCCAGCATGCATTCTTTCATGTCTAATGCTTTCAAGACTTCCGGGTTCAAGGCAGGGGAATGCGGAATGAGGAGAGCAGGCAACAGATGAACAGGCTATCACTGCAGAGAGTCTCCAGGGGCAAAAACGCAAGGGTTGGGAGAAAACCGGTTATTTTCATACTCAGGATGTTTGATATTTAATTGAGCTGACACACTTTCTACTGCTCGATTTCTCTCGCTCCCAAACCATTTCCCGGCCTTGAGTGGTCGGCGCGTGGCTAGTATACAAATGCATGAAATAGTCTGCTATATAATGTGTCCTAAGTCGCTATCATCTATCTCAAATTGTCAGAAAAAAATCTTTAAAGACGAATGACACCATCTCTATGTCCATTTCTGCCTCCCTTACCCGTTTTTCGCCATCTGGATAAGACATTCCCAGGATGGCATCACGGTGACAGTTCGTCGAGGCGTTCGCGCCGCTTCGCCCAATTTTGGACGCGGAGCTCCTTCCCTTTTTGAATTTCCTCATCTTGAATGGCCTGCCATTTTCTTCGGGGACGGTCCGTCTTTCTGTGTTCTGTTGCTGTCTCGGCCCTCTACTTGCATTGAGCCCAAGATTCGAGCGCAGTGGGTGACCTGGGCATGATGGATACGATTGCGACGTGCTGGTGGATTCCGCCATATCGAACTTGTAGAAGGAACTCGTCGATGAGGCTATGCAGTTTTGACTAAATGCGTCTCTCCCAGAGAATACAGCTGTCCGAACCAATCCGTTTCTTTTTAATCCAAGGCAGCCCCATGCTAATCATGACCCTTATGAGGCGATTGAACACAGTGTGCGGAGAGGCCGATGGTGCTTCATTTCTCATGTGCCAAGATTGCTCAGGTTGCGACGAATTCACTTCGTTGATAGATGGATGGGCCTCGCGGACTCGGCTTCTAGTAGCGGTATGAGTGTTTATACTTTTGGAGATGCTGTTGAGGATGCAATATAAGAATTGTGCCGTCGCCGATGACGTCGTCGAGATGCTGAACCTCCGTCATTCTGTCGTCGCTAAGCACACGCTCGGTTGCTGGGAGACTGCAAAGGCTACACGTACAATCAAAGCCGATATTGTTTTGACTGTTTAACGTTTTCGTACGAGATACTCCAAGTCGTCTGGACGCTCCTATTTGGGTAGTCATGCAATCGTGGTACATCTACCAGAAGCTCCGACCACGATGTCTTATAGAGCTGTAGGTATTTTTGACATTCCGTGCCTGTCTCACGCATGTATACGACGGCTTGAATGATAACAAACGGAAGGCGACCTAACCTCACTAGATTGTCCATGTCTGATCATCGATTAGTCAATTGAAAATTCTCGAAGCCAATTAAAGCACTATTGTAAGACCACTCCAAATGGGGACTCCAGGTTGTAACTACTGAGAATGGTAATAAGCTAGTTATTAAGGTGAAAACTATAAGAATCAAGTAGTAATTTACAAAATCTGGGACTGGATTGGAACAACTGTCCTGCTGAATTGAAGGAATGTGATTCGACCAGAACCGTTTCCAAGAACTAGAATATTGTCTCGAAGGGCATATACACCTGGACGGCGGTTAGGTGGAAGCCAAAGAACCTTAAAACCCTTATAAAGTACCCATTCCTTTTTGAAATCTAGGGAGTATGATGCGTCAATCGGAACCTGGTTAATGGGGAAAGCGCTTAAAGAAGACGATGGGATATTTGTAAGTCTCCCGTCCAATTCCAATCGCGACCCATCCTCATTAAAGGAGATATATCCGTTATAGCTATGTTCGATTTGCTGAATTGAGATCTTTCTTATGAGGTCCCATAGTCTAACAGTACTGTCGTTGGATGCAGAGGCCAGAAGCTGACCGTCAGGGGAGAAGACCACCGCGTTGACCGAATCTGAATGGTCTTCGAGCGTGCCCCGCAAGGCTCCTGTAGATGGGTCCCACAGTCTAACAGTACTGTCGCTGGATGCAGAGGCCAGAAGCTGACTGTCAGGGGAGAAGACCACCGCGTTGACCGAATCTGAATGACCTTTAAGCGTGCCCCGCAAGGCTCCTGTAGATGGGTCCCACAGTCTAACAGTCTTGTCGTCGGAAGCAGAGGCCAGAAGCTGACTGTCAGGGGAGAAGACCACCGCGTTGACCGAATATGAATGGCCTTCGAGCATGCCCCGCAAGGCTCCTGTAGATGGGTGCCACAGTCTAACAGTCTTGTCCCGGGATGCAGAGGCCAGAAGCTGACCGTCAGGGGAGAAGACCACCGCGTTGACCGAATGTGAATGGCCTTCGAGCGTGCCCCGCAAGGCTCCTGTAGATGGGTCCCACAGCCTAACAGTCTTGTCCCAAGATGCAGAGGCCAGAAGCTGACCGTCAGGGGAGAAGACCACCGCGTTGACCGAATGTGAATGGCCTTCGAGCGTGCCCCGCAAGGCTCCTGTAGATGGGTCCCACAGTCTAACAGTACTGTCGGTGG
>JAABUY010000196.1_pt1 | contig 121627 bp, 127 predicted proteins | sample 5560271 | NCBI WGS metagenome assembly JAABUY01 (sample SAMN10711886, study PRJNA513374) | rock metagenome | isolation source: Antarctica rocks | place: Antarctica: Victoria Land, University Valley
CACAACCAATCCCACACACCACCCTCATAACCACCAACCCCATCAACCCCACCGCCTCGTCCCGTGCAGCAGAGGTAGACCGATGGCATGACGAACCGCCGCCGCCAACCCGCACGTCCCACACACACACTCAACTCCCCCCACCCCCCACCCGGTGTGTTTCAAGGGTCGTTTTCGCCGGGTCGTAGCTTCCCGTCGTCGGGTCGCGTCGGCCGAAAGGGCGAGAGGATTGAATTCTGCTGTTCTGTTTAGGACTTTCAAGGGCGTGTATCACATGTACTTCCCGACTCAAACGGTGTAACATGCATAGATTAGCCGGCCGGCCGGTTCAATGGTGGATGCTCCAGACGGGGTTTCTCCTCAGTATCTTGACTCCCAACTCGTGGAGTCCTCTGTGGGATGGCATGGAGAAGGATGGCTGACTGTGAGAGTGACTAATGTACATGGAACATCGCAGACACGAGGAGCGTGAAAAACAACGCAAATGTGGGAAGGGCCATGAAATCCGCGCGTGTGGGCATCCACCATCTACCATTCATCGCGGAATAACCCTCCCCACGCATTGCGATTCGCCATGGCGGTGATGTGCTTCGACAACAAACCGCACATGGAGGCGCGTCAAAAAGAGAGTGGGAGGAGAACGACTCGTTCAGCGATTGACCATGGGGAGCCCTCTCTCCAGTCGCAATGCGAGACTGTTGAGATTGCAGGCTTAGACTTGATGGGATGGTACATGGTACATGAAGGACGGCAGCCAAGCCACAAAAGAAGTGGAAAGAGGATGGATTGGAAGGCTCATGGTAGGTACCCAGGTGGGATTCATCTAGATCATGAACAATACGACCGAGGAGCCCTCCTGACGGATTCGCCCAACGACGAACTCCGACCGGGAACTGGAAAGCGGCTTGCAACGCTCTGAAGCCTGAAGGCTAGGCCGAGTGAACTTTTGCACTCCCGAGCGGAGAACGAGCAGCGAGGGAGCGAGCAGCGAGGGAGCGGGCAGCGCGCATGCCCCACGATCGATGATAAAACGCCGGGCTGATACATGGACAGCAACAGAATGCATGAAAGAACGAAAGAAAAAATGGAGGGACCGCAACACTGATCGATGATATCCCACCCCCCGCTCCCCTCCCCCCTCCTCCCATTACCCTCACCCCCTTCCCTCCCCCCCCCCCCCCCCCTTCCCACCCATCACCCCCCTCTCCAAACCGTCGGATCAACACAAACAACAACCACCAAACTCCCCACAATCAACGCCCCCGCCACCCCCGCCACGAGCGCCACGCTCCCCCTACTAGCCGGGAACTTGCCCCTAATAATCCAATGCTGGCTCTTAAAATACCGATGAAAGCCCACAAACAGCACCACAATCGCGATACCCAGGAACGTAGCCCCGAGCGGCTTGCCGACCTGGCCCAGGTGAAAGGCTGCGTCCGCGGTCGTAGTGGTACTAGAGGTGGTGGTGGAGTGGGGCTCGGCGGGGGAGGAAGGGGAGGAAGGGGAGGGGGTGTAGCCGGCGCGTTCGGCCATGCTCGTGTTCAGCCGGAAGAGCTGCGTTACCGCGATGCCGATGGAGGCGAAGGCTAGTGAGGTGCGGAGCCAGGCTAGGAAGGTGCGTTCTGTGGGGGGGGGTCAGTAAGGTATTTCGTGGGTTGATGGGTGGTGGCTGGGAGCGAGGGGAAAGAGGGAGGGGGGGGGGTTACCGAGGGCGAGATGGTCTCGCGCGACGCTCCCCTTGTTGTCCAGCTCCGCGCTGCCGCATTGCTCTGCCACTCGCTTCCATGAAAAGTCACGGTGTCTCCGCGAGGTGCCTTCTCGGTCTGGCCGGTCGATGGTGCCGCTGTGCTCTCTACTCGCTTCTCCTCCTCCCCTTTCCGCTACCGTCTGGCTTTTATTCCCCGCTCGCCGGCTCGCAAAGCCACTACCCTCCCCGGCCATCCCCACCTCCGGCTTCGCCGTCTGCGTTCGTGTCTGCGTGTTGTAATCCCTTATCGCCCCTTCTGCCCCTCCTACCCCTCCTCCTCCTCCTCCGCCACCCTTGGGTCCCACCTGCCCAAACATCGGCGTGATCTCATCCGCCGATGACCTCTCCGCCACCAGCTGCTCCCCCCGCGACCCGAACGCCATGTTCCCCGCACGTCCTCGGCTGGGACTCGAAGGCGGAGACGGCGGACCCGAAAACAGGACGCTCCTCTGCCTTTCCACCTGCACGCCCGCACCGTCCGCGTTCGAACTCGAAGCCGAGACCGGTCGTGATCCCTGCCACTGCCCGTGTGCTGTGCGTAAAGCTCGATTCCCCTCGTGGCCACGTACCGGAATGATATCGAGATGCTCGTCGCCGTAGGAATGCGAGTACAAAGGACCGGCGTCAACGTCAACGTCCACTTCGCCTTCCCTTTCCGCTTCCGCGGAGGTCGTCGATCGGTGCGCCCAGTCGTTGCTTTCTTCGGTCCGGAGCCCCGCAATCTCCCTTGTCATTCCGTCCTAACTTATGTATATCCCTCGAGCCGAGCGCGCCTTTCCTCCAGGTCTCCCCGTGGGTGTATATGTACGTATGTACGTATGTACGTATGCGGTGTGTGTGTGTGTGTGTGTGTGTGTGTGTGTGTATCGAGGTTTATCCACATACCTTAGGTGAGGTGCCTTAAAGACAGCCACGACAGATCGGGCGCACCCGCTCGACGGGACAGGAAGGGGCGCGTCGATCCTGCGCGTGGGTGCATGGAACGTAGAACCTTCGGTGGTGATCGTTGCCGTCGTCCCGTTGCTTTCCGTCGTCGTTTTCCTTCCCCTACCGCGAAGGTAGTGAGGGTTATTTTCTTCTGCTTTTCGTCGTCTTGATTTCTCCCTCGAAGGAAGGGAATGTACTGGTTCAGGGTCAGGGTCAGGGTCTGTCACACACATGGCGGGCGGCCCGTTCTTCTCAATTGTTGTCGGGGCTATTGCCGGCAACGGCAGAGTGGGTAAAAGATCATTGGTCGGGATGGAAATGGGGATGGATGCGGGAGATGGTACCGGTGTTTACATACTACCGCTGTGCGTCCGAATCGGTAATGAAACACGTGGAGATACCGCTGGATGAGGTTTGGAGTCAATTGAACTCTTCAACGGTCGACGAGAGTGGTCTTGGCGACTTGTACTTACTTACGGCGTCGACAGCTTGCTTTGCGACTGCTGTGCGCTTATTTGGTAATTGGTTGACAGGTAGATTTTATGAGAAAAATGACAGGCGTGGGCAGACACTCTGAATCTTCCTGATCACCATGCAGGTGTACTTTTTCATTTTGGTTCCCTTGTCATTCCTAATCACCCTGGTGTTGTATCATGTGTATCAATGTGAAACCATAAAGGATCTACCTAGCTCCAAGTCAAGTGTGATCACAAATCGCATATATATATAAAAGGTCAAAGATAGTTTGAAATCTATAAGTATATACAAGAAGCAACAGCATCCGCAAGTAACATCTCTGGTCCTCGTATCCGTCATCTGGTTTCGTACAAGACGGATCATTTGTACAGGAAAGGAGGAGCAGACGACCGGCAGAGCCAGCTTCTGTACGGAACTGTCAAGTTCTTTGCCGATGAAACCTCACACAGTGCGAGCTGGCCCTGCAGCGTCATAACCAACCGCACAGTTGTCGACAACAGTGGAATGTTGTACAGCGTCGAACCTGCGAGAACATCGAACAGGTAGCTGGTAAAGGGGGTTTGCCCTGCAACTCCGCTCCCGGCTAGACTAAGGCCAAAATCGCTAAGCTTCACGGACCGACTGCCTGGACGGAAGGGGGTAAAGAAGAAAAGAGAAAAGAAAGAACGTTAGGTTTAAGTAAGGTGTCGGCGCAGATTGTACAGGGGTATCGCCCCGCTCCATGTTGGTTGATATTGATGTTCCCAGAACCCCTATCGCCGAGGACAATATCGACGGTGAAAAAGAATAAGCTGGACCGTGCGTAACGCCGAGGACACCTAGGTGCCATGAAGATCATGACGATGATTTCATGACGAATGTCGCTGTTCCGGACATGACTTCCACCTGTGCATGAATCAGTGACAGTTCCAGGAAGCCACGACACAATAATGGAAAACACTTACGGTGCAACCTTGTTTGTTGCTTCCGGTCAGGCTTTTGTACACGCCGTTGTGGTAGCTGCACGAGCCACTGAGGTGGTCGCCAACAATCTCGATGTCGAAGTCAAGTGTCGCATCGGGGGTGGTGGGCGCGTTCTGGAAGATGGAGATCCAAGTCGCACCGTCTTTGGTACCGACACCGAGATTGACGGGAGCATAGTTGCCGGAAAATTTACCTTCAACGGTGTCCCACTGGCACGCCTGTGCGACGGAAAGACCGGCAGGGTTGACGTAGTACTGAGCAGACGTTGCGCCGCCCTGATGGGTGTAGTAGGTGTTGGCGTTTGGGCAGGTCAACGGATTTGTACTACCAGCTTCAGCTGACAGGGGAATGGTCTCGCTCTCGGTGCCTTGGAAACCTGTCAGCCTTGCGTCCTGATTCGAGCAGCTGAAAGATGAGCTTACCAGGATAGTCGGTACGGCAGATTGCAACTCTGGAGCCGAGCTTGTTCTCCACCTTGACGTTGCCGGTGCCCTTGATGCACAGTGTTTTGAATGCCGAGTTCGTCAGATGGAGTTTGCCGCCCGAGCAGGAAAGCCCACCGATGGATTGACCGGTGGAACCTTGAGTGGTGGGCCATTGCGACTTTTGGTAACCTGCGGGACAGGCGTAAGAGCACATGGTACCATCGACACAGTTCTCCCCGACAACGGCGTTCCTGAGCAGGTCGCCGGATGACGAGACGAACTGGACGCCAGTCCAACCACCGAGTCCCAACCACTCGACGTACATCGCACCGTAATCGGAAGGGAAAGCCGAGCAGTCATGCACTCCACTAGGGAATTCCGTGTCCATACCCTGTCCGCCGGACGAGTACGAGGAGCCAGTCGAAGTTTCCTTAGGAGATGATACGGCCGTAGACGAAGGAGCGACATAAGACGCGGCGACAGCCGAGCCTTGAGCTTTCTGTTGAAGTTGGGGACTGACAGCAGGTGCAGCGGCCGAGCTGGAAGCTGGCGCCGACGAGGCGGGAGCTGGTGCCGACGAGGCGGGAGCTGGTGGGGCTGCAGCAGAAGTGGCCTGCGCGGCAGGCGCCGGCACACCGTTGGCCCACTTCAAACTTCCGTCGGCGATGCCAGCAGAGACCTTGGCGGCAGAGATTGGCTCGCCGTTGAGTTCATAGGCCACGACGGTCGGACCAGGAACAACGACCACGTTGGTCTCGGTCGGAGAACGCCTCTGGACATGGCGGTGTTGATGCCTATGCGGCTGAGCAGCGACGAGGGAGCCAGCCGTCGCAAGCGTAAGGGCGATGGAGAATTTCATCGTTCGAAATCAATTCGAGTCGTGTTCGTTAAATTCAGTTGAAGGATTGGCGCGGAGTCTGTCGAAGACTTCTAGAGACGATGTTTGTCTTGAGTTGATGATGCCTTGATACTGAGTGCTGTGGTAGCTTGTTTGAGTCGCAATCTGTTCGAGTAGTTGACGTTAGCAGGTAATTTCAGAAGATTGTGTCGCTGTGAGTTGATGCAAAGCAGTGTCTTCAGTGTTGCCGAGACAGAAGAATCCCAATGAAAGCAACAATGCAGCAGCTGAACGTACAGATGATTCAGTCAAGGGGTTGATGACGCGAATAGTTTCTGTAAAGTGTATGTCTTGACGGATGATTGCGCGCGCACGACTGAGTAAGGTAATGTTGACACTGTTATTTTCCAAAAGAATGTGATGGGAAGTGTTGAGCTTCGAACAGTTTGAGTGAATGTGGTTTCTTGAGTGAATGAACGAACGAATGAATGACTGAATGAATGTGTGGGTGTTGATGTCAAAGTAGGGGAGAGGGAGAAAGGAAGAAAGGGAGAAAAGGGTGAGAGGGTGCAGCAAGATACAAGGAAAGACGGACGACGCGAGGTTAAATTGGGTTGGGGTGGAGCCATGTCATCCAATGAAGGTGGGCGACGGCATAAGCGAGATGCTCACAGCCAATCAAACAGACTCAAGGACGCCCAATACGGCGATCTTCATTCTTCAACACCGACGTTGGAAATAATGTTTGCGCAAATTGCTCCAATCTTAAACAGGAGAAGTAAAAGAACAAGAAGGGAAGACATTAATTGTGAGCCTCAAGCCGGGATATAATATCAATATCAAAGTAGAAAAAGAGACCAAATTTATATGTCAAAGGAAATTAAGATGCGACGGGGACCACTCACCAGGGGCAGAGAGTTCTTGCTTGATATCGTGAATCGAGATTGTCAATAGAGTGAGGGTATATCAGTTGTTGTGACCGTCAAGGACAGTGGAAATGGTTTGGCTTTTATCAGGAGTGTGTGTTTGATTTGTATGAATTCACCAAAAGGAGTGAAGTGAATGCGACAACTTTCAAAGGTGCAAAGGACAGGTTCGGAAAAGAGAAGGTAAGAAAGGAGAACTTTTTGTGAATGGGAGGACGTGGGCTTTTTCTATTCTTCGGAATTGTTGGTTTGATGCCCTAGCAAGACCTGAACCATGGGCGTCGTAATCGCGCTTCCCATCCCTCCATCCCTCCATCCCTCCTCATGCAGGCTCTCAGCTTACGAAGTATTCTACGGAGTACACGGTATTGACTTGACCTACGGTACTTACCATTACCATCGGGTGCATTTCCGCAGCTGCATTTGCATTGCAGCCATTGGGATCGGTCAAACCAAGTCAAACCACACGTTTCGGTGTCCGCATCCCTACCCTTTTGCCCTCTGCCCTATGAGAGTCGCTCCCGTGTCTGTTCGGGATGCCCCCAGCGGTAAAACTCTGTTCTCGGCATTCGGGAACCACTTTTCAGTTTTCAGTTTTCATTTTTCAATTTCAGTTTTCAGTTTTGTTGTCAATAATAATGCGGAATCATTCTTTGTTGAGCTGAGAAGAGAAGAGCAGAGTGGAGCAGTGGAGCGGTGGAGCGGTGGAGCGCGCAGAAGCAACGGACAAACGTGGGAAAAGTCTTTACGGGTAGAGAAAGGTGTGGTACTAAGGTAACTGCTGTCTCTTCCACACGGCTCGGCTGGACCGCGGCAACAGTCGTCGTTTGGGTCCATCCAGGGGTTTGAACCAATCACTTGACCTGGGTACCTGACGCCTTATGCAAGGGGGAAACGTGCATAAATTACCTTGGTGTGTGCCCAAAAATAATGAAATCATACCTTACCTAATATAATCACGACGGCCAGCACACCATGATAATCTAATCGCGACCATTGGATTTGTGCGCAAAGCGCAAAGCGCAAAGCGACAACTGTATTTGGTCCGTTCGTGTCCCTTACCTGTCAAGTAACGTACACGTGTCAAGTCAGATGATCATCACTTCTCGTTGGCGCACAAGCTGTACGCTATTACTGGACGCAGTAAAGGTCTCACAACACCCGCGCGCTATGCCATGGGGGATGAATCTGTTTCATACTGTATGGAGTACTCATACCTACACCTTGCTCGTAGCCTCCATCATGGGGCTAGGGATGGCACACGTCATCATCAATCTAGATCACCTCTAGTGCCGCATGCGAGAAATTGCGATGCTCTGTTCTGACCAACGAGAATTCAGGCAAGGCACAATAGGAAGGTGGGAGAATTGAAAGGATTTTTCAATTGAAAGGCCGAGTCGAAAGACTCCGGAACTTCCCCAACATGACTGGTAAGTTAGTAGTGACTGCGGATTCGAAGATTGTCTCCACTGACCCACTGAGAACCACTTTTTTATCACGATTATTACCTAGGTTCTGTTTGTGAGGGAGTTGACGGAAAACACCCTCAGACTGGTTGCGTAAGTACTTTGTAAGCCTTAACTTACGAACGTAATCCAAGAAGTTTGCACAAATTTCCAGCGCAGTGGTGCTCCACATGGTCCAGCCGTGGCATTTTAATTCAGATCCGAGCCGGCGTGAAAAATCAATCTGATGTCTGCGATGTCTGGCCCCACTTTTCCAATCAAAGTTCGTTATCAATGAGACTGATGACGATAAGGGTCAGGCTTCACGCGAAACGGCCGACGGGATTCGGGACTGAGGACGGGATGTTGGAAAGTTCTGCTGGGACGTTTCTTGGCTGGGACCTTTTTGCTGGGATGGGCATAGTCCAGTCGGCAGTCCTATGGCACAACGTGGTAGACACAATCAGATATCCAGTAGGGCTGGGCACTGACCCGGCCTTTGTTGGAAGAGCTTTGAGGGAGCGCAACGGCGAGTTCCGGGATCGAGTCTGACAACCCGTTGGCCTGGTTGCCAGGTTGCCCGTGTGCCCGTGTGCCCGTGTGCCCGTGTGCCCGTGTGCCCGTGTGCCCGTGTGCCCGTGTGCCCGTTATTTTTGACAGTCTGGAATCCTATGCTCTTTCTGTACCATTGACATCTGCAGGTCTGACTTTGTTGCAAGTATCCGCTCGGAGCGTCTAGCGGTGTAAGGGATGCCAATGCCAAGACCACTTTACTCGATGATTCTGTAACGACTCCTTCTCAGCCTACTCTGTTACAGTGGATCGATCATACCCGAATCGACCACCGTGTTACACGACCCTTCTCGCAAGTCGGAGCTTTCTTGATTGCTTCTTTCGAAATCTGGCAGTGCCCGGTGATGAAGCTGCTGCCTTTTGTGTTCGGCGCCCTCAAGCCTTGTGTAAGGAGTCTGTAAACCGTTTCCGAATCTCCAAAATAGTACACCCCGCCACAAGTTTACCTTGAAGCCTACAGGGACGAGAATCCTATGAGCCCGACCCCACTACTGAGTGGTACAACACGGGGAAGTCGGCATAATATGATGACCTAGAGCCCCAGCTTCACTGGCGCCAGGACGAGAGTCCACGCATCGTCTTTCGAAATATGAATCCAGTTGCTGACTGTGTCCTTGAAAGATGTACAGTTACAGTATCAGACCGACAGCCTGAGATGAACTGCAGTATCACGATCGACAGCATGATTCGTACCTTATCCGATGGCCTTTGCTGCAAAGGCTTATCGATAGATCGGCCCGCTACCCGGCCGCCCGATAATCGTCCGCAACAATCCGCTTCTGTTGGATCTCATTTGAGGGGGTTTGCCGTTCGGCATATCATACAATTACGTATCGCGCGGCGCGTTCCTAGCACTAAGGTATTGAATCCTTCGTCCCCGACAACGGTTCAGTGGCTTTTGCTTTTGCTTTTCCCAAGGCACTGGGCCAGGGCACTGGTAGACAGCGCCACCACGTTCACTATTATCCGCAAAGGGAAGCTGTTGACCGACACCATATGAACTCTCCTCGATAGCACAAAGCCTGGAAAAATCCGAGTCGGAGTATTCCGTTCCTTGTGCTAGCCAGAAAACCCGCAGTCCAGAGACTATGTCTCGTGCTGACCCCGTGTGTCGCAGCTGAACGGTTACACAGCAGATAGAAGCCGGCTTACGGTGCCAGCGATGCGGCAGGAACCCGGGCTGGACGTTAACGCCTGGTGGACCTGCGCTAGGGAAAGTGGGCAGCCGATGTCTAAATTGATTGTCATGTCAGCCTCTGAAGTCATGGTGCATATGCAGTTGCACTGCGGTCAGCGGTCGCATACTGTAGGTCGAAGTGCGGCGTGAAGTGTTGGTTTCATGGATGCTGTGAATGTGAGCGTCAATTAATTGGCCCCCTTAGGAGACTTTGTCATGCGGGATTTTTGCTGGCCACTTGCCTTGGGTTAGTACTGCTGAAGGTGGAAACTCCCTCTGCAGTTTGTGTGACGGTCAACGTCCAGGATTTCTGGGGATCCTCAGAAAGTGTGGGTGCACAGCGTTAACTGTAAGAGTGACTTCTATGACCTTTACGCTGATCATAGGTACTGTACCTAATGCAGCAAACAGTCAGATCGTCGATCTCGGATCCTTCGCCTGCCAGCTGAGTTTCACCATTTTCTGGGTGTCTCTCGAAAGAATGAACCTACAAGCTGTTGGCAGCTTTGGGGCCAACACTTGCTGGATGAAAACTTAAGTGCTCGCCAACTCAAACTGTTAGTTGTTCATCGGAGCCTGAACACCGCTACAAACGGTGTGTTGGTCAGACAGTCTGCTGCGTTCTGTGATGCCCGAATGTGTGTTCTTACCAGGCCGAGTAAGGAAGGTGGTTTGTTGTAGAAGATGGAAGATGCCGAGATGGGGCACAAGAGCAGATTGCCCTACCTCACCTCTGCAAATTAGTCAGCTACGGTGCTTACGGGGTAAGGTAAAGAGTCTCTGACTGATATTGTTCAGTGTCTCTAGAGCAGCTGGAGGACCAGACCATTATCCCCGCTGTGTCTTGACAATCGAAAGAGTAACGACCACTATGGATCTAAGTCTTAGATTGCCAGTTTCCTGTTCTGGAAGACTAGGACAGAACGTCAACATGAGACTGATATCTGTACATTACAGAGCGCTTCAGATCAGTATGCTAACAGATATGAAACTCCTTGGACACCTATCCACATAGTTTTGTTGAGTTTCTCATATGTTATTCGGGTGATGTGCACCGAATATATATGTCCCAAAGTATCAGAAAGTTTTGCTCCTCAAAAAACGCTGAAGGAGGTGAAATACATAGTGCATATCATAGCTAGGTGATTGAATCAAAGCACGGGCACCTAGAAACGTTTCAACCACGTCCTATTAACCCACTTCACTCACTAAGCCCCAGCCAACTGCCTCGACCTCGTAATACCAATCATCACGCCCCTGAAAGTCTCGTTCCCACCCTGCCCAGGGTGATTCAGTGCGGCAGGCATCAGGAAATCGCCTCCTCCAACGCAGAAATTCACAAGCATGGTCGCGCGGTACCTAAGACTCGAGTACGTCACATCTGCCCGCTGCAGACCCGGTTCCAGCTGAAGGGAGACCATGCACCCGTTGTGGCTCCATGAGCGAGGAAGGTTGTATAGGGAGGCAGTGTTGCCGCCGCTCGTGAGTGGCATGTCTATAATGGCAATTCCTGGGTTGCTCGCGTCGTTCTCCCCGGGGTAGTGGTAGTGCACGCCTTCTTCCGAGTGCGGCATCGACAGTGCGGCGGCGATACAGTCGGCCCAGAGTAGATGCTGGGTTGGGGGAGGGGTACAGTATGCCTGCCGCCGTTCGAGCTGTGAGGGGTTGGCGTGCTCTATGCGACCGTTGTTGAGATTCTTGTCGTCGGTATCGATGTCTGTAAAGCTGGTTGGGGAACCCGTGGTGACACGAGTGTATAGAACGAGGGGCAAGAACAAGAGAAGCCCTAACATCGCTGCAGAAGAAGCCCGGAGTTCTCGAACGCTTCAGAGGTTTGATCCAGTAATGCAAAAGGATGTCTCAAGGTACTAGTTCGAGCAACTCAAAGAAGCAACATGTGGCCCATCAACTACTTTTATAGTCAACATCATCAGACAGTTAGTATTCGTATTCATTCTCTGCTGCGAAGATGTGGGCTGTGAGGGTTTCACCACGACCAAGATACCCTAGGATGCGGATGACTTTGAGCGGTGCGCGTGGATAAACCACGGTGCCAGCGCGCTCGATGTGCGGCGTGCCTCCATCACTGAACGACTTGATCAATCATGATGGAAGTGTTGAGCGCAGCTCTACAACTAGAGACGTGAAACAGCGATGATCGAGCGCATGAAAATGACCAGTGCAAGAAGTTTGCTTGATACTGTTGTTGTAACCCTCCACCGAGCTTCGTAAATCTACCGTGGACGAGGTGGGAAGAATAGGTATAGCTGAGAGAAGAGTACGAGAACCTTTGAAACACATCGAGAACTCCGCGGAATGAACCTCTTTTTGCACGTTTTGACCCAACTCACCTCTGGATCCTTCCCAGCGAATAAACACCACATCCGAAAAGACTCAGACAGATATTATGCGCTCATGTTTGGAGGAAGAGCTTGTGAGCGCTCTCCAGGACACAATTGGAAATATCACTGGAGGGCTTCTAGCACTCGAGGCTCCAATGTATCAGCTCCTTTGTTGTACAAGCTGTTACATGTATTGTTGATGGGATGCATGAGCTACTACCTGGTATGTCAAGCAAGACTGGTGGCCATGTACAGTTCTGCAGTCGAAACCTCTGATGTTCAAGTCATGCATCTGATAAAACGTACAGGAGAGGCGCAAGCGTCCACAAAATAGGGAATGAGAAGAGCTTTGTTGCGCATCTGTTTATGTTCTGTAAAAGCTATCTGCCCTACCAGCTCCTGTGCCAACGCCTTCCTGTGCGGGGGTATCTCCAGTCCCAATGAACGACATAGCCCCAGAAACGCCAATTGATCGAAGAAATATGAGAGGGCCTCGTTGCACATCCGTAAAACGATCGATCCACATGACTCGAGGTGAAGTATGTAATGAGACAAGCTACCGGGCGTCTCCAATCCTGATCGACAGAGAGCGTCCGTCGTCCATGTAGCTGATGAGATGTTTTCAATCTGCCGGGACATTCAGGGGAATCCCGTTATGACCGGTATGCGTCAGACATCCAATACAAGCACAGTCGTCTCCGCATTGGCAACTCCCACTCACATCCGTGCAGCTCGCCGTAAGCCCTGGCGCATCCATTGGGAATTCCATGGTATAGTACTCTGAAGAGAGGAACGGAATCTGCTGTCCGCCGACTGCGTTGCTGGGTGACGGAGACCAAGGGGTAGAAGCGGTTGTAGTGGTTGCGGGTTGATGTGCACTTGGCGTGCTGGTTGTCGGAGTGGAAGAGACATTCGGATCGTAGCAGTGGGGTAAGACAGGTGCCATGTTGTGTATCGGATACGGATGGTCTGGTGGTACATCGTAGATAGACGGAGAGTGAGTGCTCGACAAACTGTCATGTTCTCCGTGAGCGATGATTGCGCCTAATGACTGAACATGGCTCCTTGTTGTAGTGTTGAATGGATGAGCCGCGCAACCAAGACATTCGCAGCCCGCACCGCAGTTGCAATTGTGGGCAGGACCGAGTGTGGTGATTGCCTCGGCAGGTGGTGCGGCTTGGCCAATGATCCCAAATGGCGCATGTTGTGGGACCGTTTGCGTGTAGAGGTGTGGGTTTTGTTGAAGAAAAGCAAGTTGCTGTGGGGTTAAGGGATGAGTTGCGGTTGCGTATGGCGGAGGAATAGTGTACAGTGTGGTCTGACTCGTGTCCACATGGTAAGGATAAAGGATTGTGGGATGCTGACAGTATACCAACGGCTGATGCTTGTGCGTCATCAGTGGTCCGTTATGCGGTATTCGGCTGTAGTATTGTCGGATTGGCTGGACATCAGAACGACAGGTGTGACAGGATGGACAACTGACCGTAGTGACGCCGTGGGAAGGCGTAGCAGAGACCTTGTTTGTACGGGCCGAATGACAGCTGCAGCAGGAAGTAGGTGCAACTGGCTGAGCTTGATCGATAGTGTGCTTCAAGGAGCAACAGCCATGTGTTGAGGATCGGGCGCGTGGTGATACAGTTCCCTCGCTATGAGGCGATTTGTGCAAGCTCGGCCAATCTCCGCGCCAACCAATCTCATCTTTCCCCGCACCATAACCACCCACGCCCATCATGCCCAATTGAAGGCGTCCTGTGTTCTGTGCCATACTCATCACATCTCGACCTTGTAGTCCGATACCGTTGTCTAGAGATAATGTCTGCGCTCCAACTGTGTATGGAAATGCTTGCTCGAACGGGCTTGGTCTTGGGAAATCACTACTCGTAGGTGGTATGCTTTCTTTTCCCGAGGAGTTCGACAATCCTTGCGGACTTGGGCGACTGCTATCCGCTTCATATCTGAGACCCCTGGCGATAGACTCGGGGACGACGACACCGCCAATTCTCTGCCTAGGCTTATGTATTTTGTGTGGCGAAGCATTGGAGTGCGGGTATGATGGTACATGGGGTTGCGGACTGTCGCTGGTGGAAGTGACACTCGGTCTTGAGCTCTCATTTGGATGGCCATGCTGTGGGGGGGTATACAATGGCGTACATACGCAAGCTGAGGCTGGAGAATAATAAGCATGCGTTCTGATAAGACGTAGACCTTCGTACTGTGCCCTTACCTTTTGGTATCCTTATCATCATAACTTTTTCCTTGCCACAATTGCATTGATTCTTCGGATGAGGGCAGGTCGACAAAGGTCTCCCTGGCCGTGCGACCTGTACCATGAATCTGTCGAAGTGTTCGCATCTGGATGACCGGTGACCACGGATGCAAGGTTCGCTGTCATGCTTGGTTAGACCCAGTGTAATTGTATAACAGTGCGAGAGGTGAGGAGTGGATTCTGTGTTCTGAGCATTTTGGCTCGATACGAAGACTCGATTGGGGTGATAATAGGACCACGTACCAGGCCCACTTATCGTTATTTTCGTCGATAGGCATAGTATATAGTTATGACCTAAATCATACACATGACCAGAGCGCTTTGCGGCAAGTCTGCCCTCGCAGTGGTCGACGCCGTCGTAGAGGTGTGAATCGAAGTGCAGGTTTGATCGCAAACTGCTTCAGTCCGTACCATCCCACCTGTGGAAAATCCGTAGGCGGGGCTGAGAATGTTGAAGTCAAGGCCAGTCGATGATTATATGTAGCGGGATGAGTAACTGCATGTAGAGTGCGTGCTTGTTGCTTATTGAGCTGCACCACCCCACTCTTCGTATTCGGTCAGCGTATGAGTGTGGATAGTTCTGAAGAATGGACAACAGTATGTTAAGCCATGCTCGGCGCAAGAGAGATATTTGGTAGTGGACCTATTGCACCACCTCCGAGGATATCTTACACAACATTGTCATTCGACACGTCAAAGTAAATATTCAAGCGTCCAAAACGGACACAAAGACTGGGTGGGATGACAAAGAAATGCCCCGCGATGCACTACCTATACAGCCCGAACCCTTGCGACGTTCGACGGGACGCAAAACAAACGCAAGTTGAGCTTAGCGTTCTTGGCACGACTACAGGTACTGTACCTTCGTAAGGTTAAGGTACGAAGTACGAGAGCCATGATACCTTTGTAAACCATCAACCATGACAAATGATGTTAAGAGCAGTCAGAGAGATACAGCAGAGCATGGATCGCAGCCATCAGCTTATTCTAGTATGCGCAAAATTTTTGAGGTGCCGGGCCCTGTGCGGCAGCTGTTTGACAAATTCCCCTTGAGGACCTATCCTGCGAACGAGCTTCCCCAGCGATCACCACAACATAGGGAAGAGCATTCGCTTTATATCTTTACCACCTGGAAAGCCGCTCAGAATGGAGAGCCTTCTTTTAATCCAACGTGTTTGAAGTGGCAGGTTCGTCAATTCCAGCTGTTCATCTTTGCCCCTAACCTCATAGCCTGCACGAGCTGACTAGTATTAGACGTATCTCAAGATTGCAGGCTTTCAATTCAGAACCATTCCTTCCACAAACCACGCATCACCCACGGGAGCTCTTCCCTTTCTACTATCCTCTGGATCGGACAACTTCTCGCCCTTGGAGTCTACCCTTCCAGTAGCATCAAGCAAGCTTCAGAAATGGGTCAATGACCAGGGAGTCACGCTTGAAGAGCCGTCGGATTTGCGATATGAGGCGTACTTGACGCTCCTTGATCACCGGATCAGGAATGCATGGGTCTGCCTTCCTCTCTGCCCGCCCTATATCGAATGCAACGTTGGCTAACCCAAAGGGATAGCTATACACACTCTACCTTGAGCCTCGCAACTTCACCGCTGTCGCAAGGCGTCTTTATATTATGCCTTGTTCTTCCGTTTCTCTCGTCTCAGCCACAATATCGTACCAGCTCCGTGCAGCAGCCGAAGCGGAAATACTAAAACACTCCATGATCATTGATATAGACGACCTCTATAGCGAAGCAAAAAATGCATTTGATGCACTATCAACCTTGCTGGGCGAAGAGATTCACTTCTTTGGTCATAAGAAACCAAGTTTATTCGATGCTGCCGTTTTTGCGTATACGCATTTGCTCTTGGAGGAGCGCATGGGGTGGAAAGAGACAAGATTGATCAAAGCGTTGGAAAAGCATGCAAATCTCGTGGCACATCGGCGCAGGATATACGAGACGTATTATCAAGTCCCGAGTTCATAAAATACCAAGGACTAGGACTCTGTATCACCAGGTTGGACCGAGTTTATCATCACGAGGGAATGCCTTCTATCCATATTGCAGCTTATCTCGTTCGGATAGCTCGCCCGGACCACACGTCTACTCCTCACTCGACGGCATTCATGTTCCGTCTCTTCAGATCCACACTACATCTTTGCTTCTTCCACTTCATGGCCCGATCACCGAACCCTCCATATTCGACGTCATTTCTCCTGGGGTTCCTCCCTCTCACTTACCCGACGAAGCCAAGGTCCCACCTACGAGAAATTCGACAACTCGACATCATCAAGGGCTTGGAGGGGATAGGAGTTTGGCCATAGATCTATGGGTGGGGAAGGGGCTGGAGTCGGCATCGTTCCGTGGATTCAGGCTTGACGTTGACGGGGTGCATTACCGATGCCCAGCGATCGTAAGCCTCAACTGTAGGGAGGTACCACAATTGCTCGAGATGACATCGAGCCTGCGTCATTTGGGTCCTGGTATGAAGTGGTCGACCCTGTGGCGGTCGTGGCTGGCACTCTATGTATGAGATGCAGGAAATGTGAAGAGTTTAGGGGGATTCGAATCTCATCGAAGACGAATTCGTAGGAACAGAAAGTTTGGCATTGAAGTGTTTGAACAACTTATCGTAGGCCGATCCAGCTCCCAGGACTGTTTGATTGAGTTTTACAGTATCTTCCAAAGTGTACCATACCATGCAGAATAGGTGGAAACAAGAACTCTGAGACTTGAAATATGCCAAACTCTGGCAATAGCCTTGTCCTATCCTAGAAGTACACCGTAAAATCGAGACGCCGGGTATATGCAGACATGAGCAAGACTCGCTGACAAGAGCATGAACGGCCCAGCATTCCACAATCCGTAGCGTACCCACCATGCAAGATATGTACCTGTGGACCCACCGCGCCTTCAGTACACCGTCCCGCCAAACGGCGCAGTATCCCTCAAATCATCCACCAAGTCCTCCACATTATTCAGATACCTCCCCAGCAACCCCTGTTTTTCCTCCATCGTCTTCGTCCCCTGGCCATACGGCGAACCTTCCGCCCCGGTCCCGTTCACAGTCCGACTCTGCGCCCGTCCTCCTCCTCCTCCTCCGACTTTACTCGGGCTCCTCTGAGGCAGCGCCGTCGTCGGAGCGCTGACGCTTGTCAAGGCGGGCGAAGGCCCCTCGGGCATAAGGTAGAAGTAGAGGAACTCGATGAGCTTGAGCTTGACTTCGCGGCTGGTGGCGCGCATCTTGAAGAGCGAGGTCACGGTCAGGAGGCCGTCGAGGGTTTCGAAGGTGCGCGTGTTGCGAGGTTGGTCGAGGAGGGCGACGACGAGGGTGAGGAGGGTGGAGGATTGGATGGCGGGGCAGCTGGAGGGGTCGAGGAGATCGAGGAGGAGCTGGACTTCTTAGCTTTGGGGGGTTAGGGTTGGTGTGAAGGGTGCGTTGGACGTACGTTCATGTAGATTTCGCGAGCGAAAAGTGAGCGCGATGGCGGGTGGAGGAGGAGGATGCCTTGGATCAGGTCGAGGGTGGAGACTATGAGGAGGTCGTTTTGGCCGTCTGAGATGTGGTCAGACGGAGTCTCGCCTGATGGTTTTGTCCTCGTCTCCATCTGAGGGTAGATAGACTTCGCTAGTGACTTACTGCTTCCCTTCCCGAGTAGTCGCTCCAGACAGGAGATCAATCGCATGGCCACTGTGTCGTAGTGATGGTATCAGCGTAAAGCGCTTCTCAATGGAGGGGTTGGCTTCGAGGTTGACCAACGCACCGTTCCACTCGAATCCCTCCTGCAGCTTGAAGAACTCTCGGAACGCCGGGTCATCCTTTAGCGTCCCAAGATCTTTGGCCAGTGCCGGCGAGTTTCCTGTAGCTATCGTCGATTTCCGTCTCTCCATTGCTGTTGATTGTGACTTGGAAAGACATATTTGCGCTAACAGGCCTTCGACTTGGCGCAATCCTTTCCGTATCTTGCTGGCGTCATAGGATGAGAGATAGTCGAAGGACAGAGACAGGAGAGCTTCCATTGTGATGGACAAGTCAATGTCGTGTGAGCTTTGAAGGGTGATGGATATGCGGATATCGTCTTCGGGTCCGGAATATATTCAGATCACCAAACGCATTCAAATTAATTTAGTCCCGCAATTCGAGGAACGAGCAACTTGCCAGTTGACCCGGCAACTGGAATATCGTCATCCCGGGTACCCCACGCTTGGTGAGTCTAGCGGGGCTCTGCACTCGACAAGGAGCTTTGCTGCAAGCTATTGCTTTGGGACCGGTAGTGTTCCCACTGGCAGCTCCTCGGTGTGGTCGCCAAACTTCAGCTTAACATCTGATTCTAATGCAGCTGATATTGAAGAACATCTTCGCAGATTGTTCTGTTGCGCGCCAACGCAGCATGTGATTATGAAAATGTCCGGCTCCGAGCGGGTCTAGGCGGCACCAACGTTAGTGTGTTCTCTCGTTGTGCTTATATGGTACCTATCAGCCTACCTTACCTATAGACTAAGTGCATATTTAAGGACACATATTTCCAAAGAAGGACCTGATATTTGCTATTCGACACTCGTCAACATCTTCAAGCTCGTTGAGTAGACAAGATCAAGCGAGGTGATGAATCGGCGCAGTGCACCAGCAAGCATGGTGTCGGAAAGCTTACGGTCACCTAATGCGATTCCACCTCGAACGAGCTCAACTGGTTTGAGTAACGGCTTCATTTCTCCGATCAAATCTGTATTGAGGCCGGTTCCTGAAGCGGACTGGATAGCACAAGGACGAAAGCTTCATACAACGACCACGGCTTCCAGCCCACCGGGCCCGGACCCTCCAAGTAGCATTGGCAACGACGTCAAGCATATGAACGGGTCAACCTGGTCGGCCGAGAAGGAGAAAATTCTATATGGACCGTACGACTACATGTTCAACCACCCGGGGAAGGACGTTCGGAAGCAGCTGATTGCGGCGTTCAACTCGTGGCTGAAGGTGCCGGAAGAGAGCCTCAGGGTCATTACAAAAGTCGTTGGAATGCTCCACACGGCATCTCTGCTGTAAGTATCCTAGAACGGGCCTACGTTGAAACACTCGTTCAGACGTTTCATCTGGAAGATCTCATCACTTGGGTTGCTGACATCCTCTCGCCGTAACAAGTGTCGACGACGTTGAAGACTCCTCAATATTACGCCGAGGCATACCAGTTGCGCACAGCATCTTTGGAACAGCGCAGACAATCAACTCCGCCAACTATGTGTACTTCTGTGCTCTCGAAGAAATACAAAAACTTAATAACCCAAAGGCTATTCTCATCTACACCGAAGAACTTTTGAATTTACACCGAGGACAAGGCATGGACCTTTTCTGGCGAGATACTTTGACCTGTCCTAGCGAGGAGGATTATCTGGAGATGGTCGGGAATAAGACTGGTGGTTTGTTCAGGTTGGCGGTCAAGTTGATGCAGGCGGAAAGCACCAGTAACAAGTTAGTACGACCTGTACTTCAGCCAGCAACCAAAATTCTGACATACAACTATGACCTTAGGGACTGTGTACCTCTTGTCAACCTAATCGGCTTGATCTTCCAGATCCGAGATGACTACATGAACCTCTCGAATTCTGATTACACCCGCAACAAAGGCCTCTGTGAGGACCTGACCGAGGGCAAATTCTCGTTCCCAATCATTCACAGTATCAGATCCGATCCGCAGAATCTGCAGCTTATCAACATCTTGAAGCAAAGAAGTAATGATGACGAGGTGAAGAGATATGCTGTCAGCTATATGGAAAGTACGGGAAGCTTCGCATATTGCCGGAAGGTGCTACGGGACATTCACGACAAGGCGAGTACTATGATCGATGCGGTCGACGAAGGGAAAGACGAAGGTCATGGCGTCAGGATTATTTTGGACAAGATGGTTGTGGAATAGTAGGATGCGGTGCCATCTATCAAGCAATGGGCTTAGACACAGGGAACGATGTTGCATGTGTGCGAAAGGAGTTGGACTTTACTTTTACATCACCGGAGTTGGCATACCCAATTGCAATCTTCATCTGATGAGACGTTCGAAAATCTCTGCATCCTCAGGTATGTGTAGTCAGAGAACCACATACAATGGATACCTTACTTTACCAACTTCCGTGCCTGCGATCCCCATCCCGAAGCTTGGTGAAGTCAAGGAACGCGTTCAGTAGTAGGGCTTGAACTTAGGTAGTACATGTTGGTTTCCATCTGACACCACAGCTGTCCACTTTCAACACGCGACCAGACAATTCACGGAATTCAAAGAGAATACTTTCCAAGCGTTCCTGAAAAGAGGTATGATCATGACCATGACGGGTTAAATCCGAGAGCAACCGACTTAACGCGGCCAAGCAAAGCAATACCAGCCACCGTTCGAACACTTCAGCAGCCAACATCTGCAGCTGTTCAGCTGACGCGTCTTACTTCATACCGATTTTGGAAATGCCTTCAGAGCTTCAGAAAACGCCGTATTCGATACAGGAAATCGAGCTCGCGCGTGGCACCGAGTACTTCTTCGTCTTAGAAGAAGTCGACCTCTTCACTATTTTTCGAATCGATCGGGCTTGTGCCCAGCGACTCGAAACATTCCTGCACCACATCGCGCTTGATCCGCAACGGACCGAGGAGTCGCTTCTTCTGTTAGTAGAGCTCAACAAGATCAGCACTCGTGACTACCTGGTTCTGCTCGCCAAGAGCCGTTGCTCTCGCCTGTGCCAGCAACCTTTCACATCCACTTCGTCCCGGCTGCGAGGCTGTTACCGCGTTCGTAAGACCAGGGGCAAAAGACCGCTCGTTCGGGCAAAGTTATTGCGCATGCGAGGAAGCGATCTCGCAGCAGCGGTCTGCTCAGAAAATATCTCTCACTGCTCGAGGTCTGTCCTGCAGGATGAGCACCATTCGTGCCCTAATCGTTGGTCCGCGAAACACGACCATTTGTTGTTGCTGGCAAATAGCCCTACGACGTTAAGAGATTCAAGCAGTACCTCGAGTTCCACCAATTGTTGGTATGCTCATCTGAGTGGCTTGAGAAGCGCCGGGAGGAACTGCTGGCAGATGGGAAATACAAGGACTTTCTCGCTATACCCATGGATGTAGGTTCCTGAAGCTTCTTCTCGAACCGTTCTGGACCGGGAGGCATGATTCCTTCCTCACTATAGTGTTCAACCATACCCCTTGATGTCTCCCGTCCTATACAGCGTCCAGTGAAGACTCACACTGCCTTCTCCCTACGACCTGAAAGGTCCCGTAATATATGTCTTTTCTTTCGACGAGTGGAACTGCGTTAATGATGGTACGTTCGTGCTGTGGCGCGCATGCAGATTGCCCGCTCTATCAAGACAACCCATCAATGTCTCAGATACAGACTAACTCCTAACCTCTGTCGGGCACGTGCCCGACCCGAGTTTCTGCCCTAAATTGCCACTCAGAAGCGAGGATCTAATCTTAATCACTCTCAAGTCACCTTGAAAACGCCTCTTGACCTCAGCCAACGCCATTGACTCACAGACTAATAAGCTCGTGCCTCGGTCAGAGCAGCCCTGAGTCTCGGAACTCATCATGGAGTACAAGCGGATGGAGAAGGGCATCAACGGCACGGTGCATAACAGGGAACCATGGCAGCCTGGAAGAGGTGGTGTCGCTGGCGGACAGAGAGGTTAGCTAAGAACGATACTACAGTTTTCAGTTCGTATTGACAGGTATCTACTGAGCAGACCTTGGCAATCAAGTACGGGGGCCATACCTCACCCACGGCCCTGGCTCATATCCACCGCGTTTCCCCTTGACCTCCTTCAAGGTCCGTGGTTATGAACGCTATGTGCCGGACTACGCCAGACAAAATGCAAATTTCACACAGTCAAGACGGTACGAGTTGCATAAGATCATCCCGGCTGTTCACATATCGATGTTCATGCAAGACTTCTTAGCAACTCTCCTCCTCGATCCCGTACCGCCGGAGGGCATGGCACCCCAAGACGCAGCCGGACACCCGAACGAAACAGCAGATATGCCGGTCGTTGCCGGTCTCCCATCCAGCCTCGATCTCCCATCCAGCCTCGGTCTCCCATCCAGCCTCGTGAGCTGTGGGGTCCCGCCCAAAGACACACCAGGCAGAATCAAGACGGAGACATCATGATGACAGGTAGCCTGGACGAAGAACGGCTGGTTAGAAGGGCGTACGATTCGGGTAGAGCGGACGAAAGACGACGGCTGTATCGAGTTATAATGGATGCACTGGACGGGTATGGAGCATATCGCAAAGACGGTGCCGGAGGAGCACTGCTAACATTGTGACCGTCGATATGTGCACCTAAGCGAATGCATCACAACGTGCCAATAGCTTCTTCATCCACATCTCCGTTGCCACCAGCTTCCATCAAACTATGGCAACGCCTCCATCGCACCTTACACCACGCCACCGAATCTCCATCATCTCCTCCAACCCTCTGCAAGTTCACCTCAGTACCTTAGTCTTCCTCCTCCACGCTCCCCGCTCTCTTCCCCTGAACCCCTTCCAACCCCTCACCGGCCCCCGCACCCCCCTTCTCCCAATTCAACGGACTAAGCAACCTCTCCCCACCCCTCCAGCACGACCCCATCCTCTTCCTCGCCACCAACCCCTGCTCCCCACCCCCCTCCTTCTCCATCACCACCCTCTCACACTCCTCACACCCCTCCCGCCCATGCGCCCCCTCCCCCAACCAATCCCGCCAATGCACCAACTCCACCTCCATCTCCACCATCGCCAGCTCCACCGCCGCATACTGATACTTCTCCACGATCTCCTCCACCGCCAACCGATCCGCGGAACGGACTCTCGCCCTTTCGGCGGATTCGGCGAAGATGTCGTTGTCCTCGAACCGGCCGACGCGCCGCCGGAAGCTCCGTGCCACACGTTGCTGTGCCACGCGTTGCTGCACCAGGCTGGCGCGCAGCGCGTTGAGCTGCGCATCTTTGTCTTGCCGCGTGAAGCGGAGCCGCGTCAGTTCGCGCACGAGCGAGGGCGATGGCAGGCTGGGCGGGGACATGGGCGGGGAGGGTGTGAGGTTCAGTTTGCTGGTGGGGAGGGGTTTGCGTTTGGGCGTGGTTTGTTTGGTGGGTTTCATGCTGGCTTTTTGCTGCTTGTGTATTATGTGTGTTGAGGTTTGGTTTGGTTTGTGGTTGTATGCGGTGATGGTGCTGGAAGGTGGTGGAAAGGTTGGCTTTGTTGGTGAGAGGGTGAGTGAGGTGTTGGAGCACTCACTTGTTTTCAGTGAATGATATGGCAGGTTCGAACACGAGCGGCAGGTGAATTGAGTGGGAGCTTCTGACCTCACATCGAAACAGGATTCATGCCAAATAGGGAAATTTCGAACACTGCGGGTTCGCTCCTTCTTTGACATGACTCAAGGTATCATCTCAACAAATACTCAATTAACATTTTCGCAAATTCTGGTATTTTCCGATATTCATGAGATGCCGAATTTTTTTAGAAATGAAGCAACTCATAAGGGTCTATAAAAACCAAACCTAACCAAACACCTACCTAAAACCCACGCCCACACATATCTCGGAGATTGCAACGTCTTCGGCCAGCTGCCTCAACCCTTTTCCTTTTCTCTCCGAAGACCAAGCTCAAAACCTTAGGATTCCACATGGACACAAATTTCCCAATTGTGTAGAACGATTCGGATCTCAGGCGGTGAGTGTGATGATGATGCTGGGTCTCGTAAGGTAGACATTCGTGCTGGGGCTAGCTCTTTTTGGTACTTCCATCGCTGCGCTTCTTGTCGGCAGGAGTGCCCCCTCCCTCATTGATCCAAATCGATATCCCATCCTCAACTTCGTACTCGGTTAAATTGAGAGACAGATGTCTTTGGACCAGCAAACTCATAGTTTCGAGAAGGTATTCAACGTGCCGTGCGACACGAGGTTGAGATGAACGCAGCAGATCATCCACACAGCGGTGGGAGAGCGAGGTCTTAAAAGATGACTTCTCCACCAACTCTGGAGCGCTCGGCTCTCCATCACTTCCTTCACATATCAACGAGTCCCCTGGGTCTTGCTGCCCAGAAACTTTCCACTCATCTGTCGTAGACATTAGAGCAACCCACCGTTCCCACCACCCTGACAAACGTACACGCGCACATCCTGAAACCTAGATCCGTTTCCCATCCTTAAATCGTCGTGGCTTGAAAATGCGCGCCTTACATGACAACACAACACCCCTCAAGCTTCCGCAGTATCCGTGGCAGATACTTCGCAACCGCAGCCTCGATCTCGGCGTTCTGGTTGTTCGCCTGGCCTTGGTTCTGACCTGCGCCACCGTACGCGCCCTGTGCTTGGCCAGGATAGCCCGCACCGTTCGCAGCCGGGGGATAGTATTGTCCCTGTCCGTACCCCTGGCTCTGGCTCTGCTGCTGCTGCTGCTGTGGATATCCCGCATCAGCGTGATACCCCTGCCCCTGTGATGGATAACCCGGCCCGAGCGCCGTGCCCCCCGTCAAATCGACATCGATCCTGCCCGCATTCTCCTCCGTCACGTACTGCAGCCCCAGCTCCCGACAGATGCGCTCGACCGCCGGCTTCAGCTTCTGCACGTGTCCCGCCGAATGGTTGCCTTTTCCGACGATCCTACTCGCCTCACCCGCCCGAATTAGCAAAGCTCCCTTATCCCCTGCTCTCCTCTCCTCTCCTCATCCCCACGTCACGCGACCCGACGCGGACACAAAGGAAAGCACACGGGGGAAAACGTACACGTGCAGATGCCGCTGCCCCTGCGCCTTCGCGGTCGCGATGCGCTGCTCCAAGATCTCCTCGGCCTCCTCGACGTACTGCCCGTGCAGGTCGATGGTGTCGGCGTCGACGCGGCCGGGCGCGTTGTTCTCGCGGAAGATGTACGCCGAGGCTTGCCGGTTGTAGGCGTCTGCGGCGGCGCCGTGGCGTTTGCCTTGTTCGGAGCATTGGTGGGCAGACGAGCCGTCGCCGGATCCGTAGGCGGAGTGGGCCTGTGGGTGGTAAGCGGGGGATGGTTAGTGAGGAGGAATCGAGGAGGGTGCGGAGGGGCTCGCGGAAGGGGGGTGGGGGTCACCGATGGAGGGGAAGGGGTGGGGGAAGTGTACCTTGTCGAGACATGCGGAGCGCTGGTCGTGTTCTTGTCTGGCGAGGGCGCGGAGCCGGTCGTATTCTTGCTCGACGTCGGCGCTGGGGCCGTGGTTGAAGGCTGCGTGTGCGGCGGTTCGGGTTAGCTGTGGGTATCTCTTGTGCGCGTCGGTGCGTGCTGACGGGGGTTGGGGGTAGGAATGCGACTGACCGTGGCCGCCGAGCTGGGTCATGGGGTAGGCCATGGTGGGTTTGTGGTGTTGAGGTTGGGGTTGGAGCGGTCGGGGGAAATTGTGTGGGCTCCGATCTTGACTGCTCCGAATTCAATTGGCTCTAGATCTTGCGGCCCAATTGAACCGAGCTATCTTTGCGGGAGGCAAGTGTAGCAGGTGACTGTGGGTTTGGCCTGTGCAGTGGAGTGGGTATTGATCGGGTTCGGTGCGGTCGGTGATGCTGCAGAACAAAAAAGGATGGACTCTTCAGGGGTTCTGGGTGCAGGGAAGTCTTCTAGATGCATACTTGTACCTTGGCGATTGACGGGTGGCTTCGGCTTCTCGAACGCCTACTTTGTGGCTTTTTCCTACAGGATGCAATGCCGGCCATGCATGGTATTTATGTCTAACATCTGGATCCGGTATCATTGAGCGAGGGGACGTGGAAGAAAATCTCTCAAGATATATGACATGATCGCTGGCTGACTCAGCTGCAGTCAATTTGCTCCCCCCACTGAAGCCCATTTCGTCAATGTGACTTCTCTCTGCTCGCCCCAGGACGCAGGTCGGGTGGTTTCCACTCTTAACTGTTACTGCGTTTGCAAATCTAAACGAAAGCGTCAATTCAGCTCGTTTTAGAGACGAGCCAGTTATGGCTCCACTGACTGCGCACCATTTTATCTTCTGCTCGTCCACTCTTGCTCTTTCCCGTCACTTCTGACTGCCTGCACCATTGTATACATTGTCATCTCATTTCTACTCGGCACATCACTGCCTCGTTTCCTCTTCACTGTATATGCCTCAGTTGCCAGAGCATTTTTGCCTAGCTACAGATTTCATTTTGACCTCATCTTCAATGGTGAAGGAGATCATTCCAGTAGTCCCAGTCTATTTCACATGTCTCCGTCTGCAGTAATTGTCCTGGTTCGCCATTCCAGCTGGCGAAGCTACCTTGCTCTGGCTGGGCGTGGCTCGATGCTGATTCACCGACCTGCTGGGTACCCACGATGGACAAATCTGACTGCAAGGCCGCTTCGTGTCTAAGCACCTTGGACATGCGCTGGGCCTGGAGTTTCGATATAGGATCAGGGACTATTGGCCTGTAAGCAAACTGTTGGTCACCGTGCAATGCAAGCATTCTCTGATCCCAGGCCTTGAGAGTGAGATTGCCCAAAGCGAAGTACAACACGTTCCTGGGAGCCTTTGCGATAAACTCCGGATGATCCTCGTATGCCTGGTTGATGCGCGACCATGCCCGCTCAACTTCCTCTCCTTTCGTCCTGGCGAGTAGTTCGGTCAGGGCCAGGATGAAGGCTTCGAACGGGAACTGCGTGGCCACATGCCAGAGATATCCTTGCAGGCTTTTGTTCAAATAAGTCAAGCTATCGTATGCAATGATCTGGAGGGCCCAGTCGAAGAGCTTGTCTCTCGCCTCTTGCGGTAGCGAAGCACCTTTAAAGGGATCTTGCTGAGGATGGCAAGCCGAGAGTCTCATCTGTAGGAAGGCGGATCTTGCCATGTATAGGCTGAACAAGTGGAGCGGGATGGAGGAGTCCAACTGTTTCAGGATACTCTTGTCAAGCTTCATCTCGCGATCGTCTACAAGATCTATCTTCTGAGCAACGCAAGTAAAGTGGTCACGTTTGGGATCCTGGCCGGTGACCTGCAGTTGTCGCATGCATTCTCCGACCTCGCTACGGATGGTGCAGAAAAGCCTCTCTGTCGGCCCCTCTCGCTCTTTTGGAAGATCCTGCATCAAAGGCGACAAGTCGTTGTCGCTTACATTCAATGGTCGTTTCGTATCCCAGGACGTGTTGAAGGCGGCACCTACATGTACGCCTAAGAGTGTAGCTGAACGGTCGTCCAGGATCATGATTTGCCACCACAATCGTCGGCGAATCTCCGCTTCAAACGGCGGGAGCTTGCTTAAGCTACTCTCACGATGAAGACCCATGGCTTGGCCAATTCGTCTGGCCAGGCCGGATAGCAGCCAGAGTGATTGCGAGTCAAGGTACCAGCGACTTGCAAGCTGCCCACGTGGTCAGCTTCTCGAACCGACAAAAAATGAAAGAGAAGCTAATTAATCCCATCGATATTGAACCACAGGAATTTCCACGAAAGAATCACTCATCGTACCAAGCCCTACAAGACTTCGGCGGAAGATTGAGGGAAGATAGACTTACAAGGTACAAAGTCAGAGCATGGAGGATGACTGAATCCGTGCATCTGAGAAACTCCACGTTCACCAAAGCTTGTTCAGTGGCATTTGAGAAAGTGGACAACAAGGCTTGCTTCGATTTGCCCATGATCTTGTGGCATTCTTGCTCATTCATGGTCGTGACCGCGGAAAGATAGATGGAGAAGAAAAGTGCTTCGGAGCTGGGAGAGATGCAGTCTGAGTCGCTCATAGCCTCGGAGAGCATATTCTGGACTGAAGGGGCATGAAAGATCATCACCAAAGGGTTGAAGTTCCGGAGGAATGTCTGCCATAACATTAAGATCTGTGGTACGGTCGGATGCAGGGAGCTCAGACACTGAGTGGTTGAGCGGCTAAGAACCAAATTGCCCGGCGTTGTAGGCAACTCATCGACGAGTGTACTTTGATCATCGTCCTCCAGCTGAGGAAGATCCGCGGTCAACTGTTGCCAAGAAGGTGAAATCAGCGATGATTAAGAGGAGACTCTCTTCACTATCATAGTAAGAATTGAATTGGATCAAAGGACATGACACAATCGGGAGAGCCAGACCCACAAAACGTAGAGGGCCTTCTTTAAGAGGCAATGCTCCTCTATTACTGTACGCAAGGACATTGATGCAGAGTACAATAATTAAAGGATGCTTACCTCGTTGCTCAGTCCACTCCATATAGGAGTCTCAACGAATCGCGAATGGCCATGCTGGAATATCATATGGCCATCTTCAGTTTTCACTCCCGGGTTGGATACATTTTGTATAGACGTATCATCTTCAGTCATCCGGTGCTGTGGGTCTATCTGCACACCAGAAGCCCTGAGAAGTTCCTCGCAGCGTTGCAGACGCCTGAGCAGGCGATCGTAATCGGTAGCCTTTGGAGCTTCCCGTAAGCGAGGAGCCTTCTGCTGCCTTGACATCGGGCGACACTCGATGCCGTGCTTGGTGCAAGCCGAGCATGGTCTTATACCGTCGCACTTCACCTTTCGCTGAGAGCAAGAGAAGCAAGAATGGCCGCGAGTGATTTTGGCCGCGCTGGCGCTTGGTTGCTGCGTGTCGTTTACTGCACCGGTGGGCATCATGCTGAGCGGAGTCCGCTGTGTGCGGATAATGTTGGAAGATTCATACACAGAAGAAGAGAGAAAAGTTGAGATCGGCCGAAGCGAACGAAGTATTCGAAATTATATCGTCGTGCCCCGGCCTGCGAGGCGGCGGCGCTCGGTTCCGGGCAGCGCTCGGTCCCGGTCGTCGGTCCCGAACGTTGGTGTTTCAACAACGCCGTGAAATCGAGTGAGGTTGACCGGGACCGACACAATCAATCAACAAATCAATAAATATGTCTCCCATATCTCGCTTTCATTCCAAATTCGCGTCCAATTCTCTCTTTCCTTTGATCCTCGCCAACAGACCCATAGCTCGCTTCAACCAGCCCGATTCTCCACCTTTAGGGTACAACCCCTTCCAGCTACTAGGATTTGCCCAATGTCTCCAGGCCCAAATGTCGCCGAAGCGCAGGCTTCGAATCAGCCTCTTTCTCCAAAGATGCGTGAGATGGCCGGCACCAGCGGTGATGAGCTCGACGACGTCAACTCTGGCGAGACGGCTGGCCATGACAACCACATTGAGTATCCAGCGGGATGGACCTTGGCCATGATCATGACTTCTGTCTTGGCATCCTTGTTTCTGGTCGCTTTGGTAAGACTCCAGTCCGCACTCATCGATCGCCGGAGCAAGCGTTCATCGGGATCGTCACAACATGCAATATTTTGTTGTAGCTTACTCGAATATACTCGAATCACATTATGGCTCTACGGTTTTCTTATCGTTCTGCCCCTCACGCTAACTGATCGAAACAGGACCGAACCATCATTGCCACTGCAGTCCCACGCATCACTGATCGATTCCACTCACTGGACGACGTCTCCTGGTATGCTGGTGCTTACCTGATCACCAGCTGCGCGACGCAACTCTTCTGGGGTCGTATCTACACCTTCTACAACACCAAGTCGATCGCCCTTTTAGCCATAGTCATCTTCGAAATTGGATCGGTCCTGTGTGGGGCAGCACCAAGCTCAAATGCCTTCATAGTCGGACGTGCCGTTGCGGGTATCGGCTCGGCTTCAATCTACTCTGGCACGACCGTTATCATTACTCGCATCATTCCTTTACAGAAGCGTCCCATCTATATGGGGCTCATGGGAATGGTCTTCGGTGTTTCCTCCGTCATCGGCCCACTTCTCGGTGGCGCTTTCACGGATAAAGTGTCTTGGAGATGGTGCTTCTACATAAAGTACGTGCTCAATTTTAGAAATCGTGCCACGTTCATTGACTGACACTCTCCTTCTAGTCTTCCTATCGGAGGTGTCGCCTTCCTGATCATGTTCTTCTTCCTCCGCATCGAAAGCGAGCACGTCAATGAATCCCTTCAGCGACAGTTCATCCGTCTTGACCCTCTCGGAACTCTCGTCTTCCTTCCTGGCGTGGTCTGCATCCTGCTTGCTCTCCAGTGGGGAGGCGTCACCTATTCCTGGAATAACGGTCGTATCATCGCCCTCTTCGTGGTTGGTGGAGTTCTCATCCTGATCTTCATTGCCATCCAGCTATGGCGCCAAGAGGATGCTACTGTCCCACCCCGCATCATCAAGCAGCGAAGCGTCGCTGCCGGCGTAGTCTTCTCCATGTCTATCGGTGGCGGCTTGATCACAATGCTCTACACCCTTGCCATCTGGTTCCAGGCGGTAAAGGGTGTGAGCGCTGTGAAATCAGGCATCGACACCATTCCCATGGTCCTGAGCCTGGTCGTCGGGGCGATATTCTCCGGTGGCAGTGTCCGACGCACTGGCCGCTACGTGCCTTGGATGTATGTGTCCGCGATATGCATGGCCGTCGGTGCCGGCCTAATCGCCACATTCAAAACGGATACCGACCATCCCAAGTGGATTGGCTACCAAGTCCTCTTTGGGTGGGGTATTGGCGTCGGCATGCAGCAACCGAGTATGGCTGCCCAAAACGTTCTAGCTCGCAAGGACGTTTCAACCGGGGTGTCACTTATGTTCTTCGCTCAGTCACTCGGCGGCGCGGTCTTCTTTTGTATCGCTCAAAATCTCTTCGACAGCTACCTCTCCAAGCACCTCGGCGATATTTCCGGCATTGATGTCGAAAGCATCGTTCAAACAGGTGCCACCGACCTTCGTAACATCGTGCCGATTGACAAGCTGAACGACGTTCTCGTTGTATACAATCAAGCTTTGGTCAGATCATTCATAGTCGCAGCGGCTGTTGTGGCTTTCATGATCGTCCCAGCCCTCGCCATGGAATGGAGGAAGCTAAAGCCAATGGACAAAAATGGTCCAGGCACTCCGGGCACTCCAGGTGGTTCCGGAGGTCCTGACAACCGCGAACTTTCTGATCCTCAGAAAGAAGAAGCATAGACGGGTTCTGTCGTTTTTTTGTGACTGCACCACGACTCCGGGATTGGAGACCATCGAATCCGCTTTTGTCTGCTAGGGTTGGACATTTTGACCCTGATTTGTGGCGTTATTGGCGAAGCAACACACAACAGCACGAAGCATGTAGCGCCCCCTGGTATGACATATGGTATAGAAAAGGGTACAGACAACTGTCTTTTCCCCCTCTGATTATCTCCGCAATTTGGTTGCGAATTGGCCTGTATAGATTGGATCTCCGTGAATCCCCGAATCAAGCGTACATATGGATCTTCCTGGCTGCAAATAGTTCATTGACGAGAAGAGTCGCGTCAGGACCTGAGGATTTTCTTCCGCTTCTCAATGGGAGAGCAGTGCTCCGGCCAAGAATTATTTGGTCCCTCAATCACCATTCAAGTCCGTGAGATGTTCCGTAATTTATTCGGCCGGGTGGCAGGCATTTAGGGCCTACAGACGCCATTCGCAGTCGGTATTCATCGGGCCGAGAAAGTTGCTCACCAAACCTACGGCCTCCGGGAATGTTTCTGGTAATCCAAGCAGGCAATCTGTACCGCAGCTTGTTCACAAGAGCTGAACTTGTAATTTCTATTTTCAAACGGTAATTCTATTTTCTCATTTCTTATTTATTAATGTTTGTTATTCTCTAACTACCGAAATGGAGGTTAAAGTACCTGATTCAGCTATCCACCTCGGGTGACTGCTTTCTGGGTGCTGTTCCTGGCGTCCTGCAAGGAACACCCTCATAGCCTCTGTAGAAATACGGCGTTGGGGAAAGGAAAAGGAAGTACCTAATGTAATCCGGGTTAACCGGCAAGGTACGAGTCCCTTACTGGTTGGACGACAAGGATTGTCCTAATCGATAGGAGCCGGCGTGTCTTGCTTTCAAACAGGCGAGAGCTGCCGACAAATCCAGGCTGAGTAAGGTCGTCAAGCCTTAGGCTAGGTACTCCACATAAGGTTCGATGGGATATACGGTAGTGTCATTGCGGACGGGAACTGGGAAGCATCGACAGTACCTGGTATCTTCATTATTAATGGACAAGCCAGGCTTTTTATAGAGGACAAGGATCACTTGCTGAAGTCGACAGAGCAGTGGTACTCAGAGCCTCGAACACCTTGACATCCTGTTCTGTATTACTGTATGTACAGTCAGTTAGCTAAACGGAAGAGACAGAGAAGATCAGTCTCTTTCCCTGAAACTTAGAAGCATTAATGGTATACTCACCGACAGCGGACATCCCTGTACCGAAACCTTCGCTTGATAGCCCCACTTCGATACCTTAAGGTAAATCCTCTCTCAGCCCCTGACGACCGTCGGGAATATCTGCCTCCACTCACATCTTGCGCTGATACTGTAATCATCTATCTTCCCCACCATTTTCCTTCCCTTCTCTGCATTGTCTTCTATCGACCCTGTAGAACATCTAGGGGATCGTTGGAGTGGTGTTGCATCAAAAGGCTTATTGGGTCTGCTTTTGCTGTGGGAACAGGCGGGTTCCAGGTTGTGCGACCGTGGGGCTCGCTTCACTGATTTCAGCTTCCGAACCTCTCTACTCCTTCTGGCCCAGACCTCTTCCGGCTGCTGACAGACACAACCAAACAACTTCCACGCTCGACCTCAACTACTCTCGCAACCAGAGTACAACAGCTTAGAGGAAGGGCTTGGCCAGTATCGACGCAATCTCACATATCGTGCTGGTAAGTGACCCTGTGGTGGATTGAGGAATGCTAAAGCTTGCCTCCGGTCGCTTTCGTCCAGCTGTTGTTTGCTCCCTTGGACTTGCCTGATGAGCTCGAGATCATATCTCCTCTGTCATCCAGTCAGAAGTAATTCCTGTGCACATATCCTCCTGTCTGGGTCGCTTCCTGGCTCACAAGGGTCCTTGCATCTCCCGATCGCATTCGTGAATCCACATTTGAGTTGCGGCAGCCACAGCTAACCGAAAAAGCATAGTCGCGAACCTCACTCAACCTCACTCAACCTTACTCAACAACGACAGAGATCAGAACAACGTAACGCCACAACGTCGAGATGGGTTGTGGAATGAGCACCGAAGAGAAGGAGGGGAAGCAGAGGAACGAGGAGATCGAGAATCAGTTGAAGCGTGACAAGATGTTGCAGCGTAATGAGATCAAGATGCTCTTGCTTGGTGAGTGATCTTCTGTCCCCGTGCATGGGTGTCTCCTATGTCTCGGCGTCTCCCTATGTCGCCAGACTCTGACGGCGGCTAGGTGCGGGAGAGTCGGGCAAGTCGACGATCCTGAAGCAGATGAAGCTCATTCACGAAGGCGGTTACTCGCGCGACGAGCGTGAATCGTTCAAGGAGATCATCTATAGCAATACCGTCCAGTCGATGCGTGTCATCCTTGAAGCCATGGAGTCGTTGGAGCTTCCCCTTGCCGACTCTCGCGACGAGTACCACGTTCAGACAATCTTCATGCAGCCTGCTCAGATTGAAGGGGATAGCTTGCCTCCCGAGGTTGGTAATGCGATCGAGGCTTTGTGGAAAGACCATGGTGTTCTAGCTTGCTTCAAGAGATCGAGGGAGTATCAGTTGAATGATTCGGCTAAATAGTAAGCTCTCCTTTTTCGCGACCCTACCCCGAGGCCTGGATCATAACACCTCACCAACTCACACCCCGCCTTTACCTCAACCACCGTACAGCTCATCAAAACTTCTGTTCAACATCGAATACCCAAGTCATCATGTCGGCGCCTGAGGAGCAAGTCGTCCAGCCTACCGACAATCCCCCCTTTGGCGGCTATTTCCTCCTCATGAACACGCAGCAAAAGGATAGTGAAGGCAACGATGCTGATGATTTTATCACCAGCTATTTCGATTCCATCAACCGCATCGCTCAGCCAGACTACTTGCCGAACGATCAAGATGTCCTTCGCTCGCGTGTAAAGACCACTGGAATCACGGAGACCACGTTCATCATCGGTGACCTGACCTACCGCATGTTCGACGTCGGTGGCCAACGCTCGGAACGTAAGAAGTGGATTCACTGCTTCGAGAATGTGACAACCATCCTCTTTCTTGTCGCCATTTCCGAATACGACCAACTTCTTTTCGAGGACGAGACTGTCAATCGGATGCAGGAAGCTCTTACCCTTTTCGACTCCATCTGCAACTCCAGATGGTTTATCAAGACCTCCATTATCTTGTTCCTCAACAAGATTGACCGCTTTAAGGAGAAGTTGCCCGTGAGCCCGATGAAGAACTACTTCCCTGATTACGAAGGCAAGCTTTACGCCGGACTATCTCATCTCATTATTTTGCTAACGGAACGAAAGGTGGTTCGGACTATGCTGCCGCTTGCGACTACATTCTAAACCGTTTCGTCTCTTTGAATCAGCACGAAACGAAGCAAATCTACACTCATTTCACCTGTGCAACCGACACAACCCAGATTCGCTTCGTCATGGCGGCTGTTAACGGTATGTTTTGACGACATTGATTCCACACATCATCGCTAACCTCCCTCCCCAGACATCATCATCCAAGAGAATCTTCGTCTCTGCGGTCTGATGTAGAGTTCTCTTTACAACTTCTACCTTCGGAGGAAATCGGCCTTGACACGTCTTACAAAATCTTCTTCCGGCGTTATCGAAGTTACGGATTTCATGTCAGCCATTGAGCGTCTATCTAATGGTCTCTCGCGATGAGGTTTCCTTTCCACTTTCTTTTCTCTCGAGGTCTGTCCACCAAATCCACCACGACCTCTGCTTGATCACACGGCCGTACTCTGTCAGGCGCGTTGATCGGCATTTTTTCCTGTATGACTTCTCTCTTACGCACAATCACGTTTGACTCATCAGCCAACCTTGTCTTTTGGGATCAGGTTGGATGGTGTGTCTGTCAGAGAGCTTGTCTATCAGCCCGAGTTTTATTCAGTACTTAATCCGGATACCCGTCTGTCAAGAGAGAAATATGTTGTTCACCAAGGCTTCTCTTCCCCTAGACTCTTTGTCTCTTACACACTTCACGCATTATCAGCGTCTTTGACAAACCACCAACTTTCCTCAAGTACAAATGTCAGGTATTTGCACGGCGGGGGGTTTCGGTTCGTCGGTCCTGGCGTGTTGTCGTTGTAACATGAGCGAGCTGATTCAATGAAAAGAACGATTCGTTCAATTCCAGCCTCCTTGCTTGTGAGATGTGACCGGTCTATGCTTGTTTCTTAGCCACGACAGCCGCTCCCAAACTACCGTCATCCTTACGATGTCCGCCCCATATTCGAAGAAGACGCAAGGCCACTTACATAGTCCCTAAAATCCTACTTGGTATCTTGTATCCACACACCGCGGACGTCAGCGTGAGAACCATATTACCAGTCTGCAAAGCAGACACGAGACGGGATAGGCCCTGCTTCTTATGCTCCAACGATCTGTCCACCGAGGATCCCCTCATCTTCACAATTCTTTCGTTCCTCGGACCCATTCGTAGGGTGTTTTGCTATCGTGCCCATCAATATCAGACGAGCAGCTTAAGATTCAAGATCAAACATGAGCACTGCAAACCCAGCACTCTAACCCTACACCCAGAGTGTTCTTTCTCACACGTTCTCCAGGTAAACACCGAGTATGACCTAGTCAGGTATTTGTCTCTAGGCTAAATCCATACCGTCTCCAAACACCAGACTTCAATAAGTGAATCTCGCTCTCGACGACGTCTTCCCCGTCCTCCCCTTCCTATTTCTGTTGTATTTTTTCTGACCCGCCAACCCCTCACTCCCTTTCCTCCTCTCTTTTTCTCCCTTCTGCGACAATCACACCACTTGAATAGATCAAACCAAGAAAACAAGCCCATTCTTTATGCATCCAATACAAATACGGTTCAGATAACCCCATCGTCACACCCGGGCAACTCGCCCCTCGCTCTCTAACCGTCTTTGGCGCCCATCGGCACTCACTTCCTTCACGAAGGGGCCTGTACACACTTTCGAGTAACTCCAAGGAGAGGGCTGTTCGAAGACGGACGGCGAACCTGCGTTGGGATCGGGAAATGGATCGCCCGGGAATCGAGAACAGGTGACTCGACGCCGATAAACTGATAATCGACATCTAAGTTGTTGGGCACGGTGGGGTGGACGAATGGAGGGAACCGGATCTCGAAATAGAATAGAATTCACGTAGAGCAACAGACGAGCAGGTAGGCGATCATGGACAAACACAGACACCAAACAACTCCCACAGCCTACCTCGCCATCCCCCTCCGCCAACGCCCCCAAACCTCCCCCCTTAAAACCGCAACTTCGGCAACACAAACACCACAGCCAGCGCCAACACCATCAACCCCGCGATCCAGACATACATCAACAACCGCCCCCACAACCCCCTCCCCTCGCTCATGCGCCGCAGCGTCCCGATCCGCTTCTCCGCCGCTTCCATGCCCGCGCCGCTCTTGTCCAGCCCCTCGCCCGCGCGGTTGAGCGTCGTTTTCTCTTCTTCCAGGGCGCTGGCGAAGGATTGCGAGGAGGACTTCAGCGCTTGCGCGAGGGTTAGGAGCGAGGTTGTGAGAGATTCTTGCTCGTGCGTGTTATGCGAGAGGAGGGTTTCTGTTGTGCGGGTTTGGGTTTGGCTGGTGGTGGAGGGGGGTTGGGAGGTGGAGGGTTGGGAGGCGAAGGGGGGGGCGGTTGCGGTGGATGCGGGGGTGGGCGTGGTTGGGGGTGGGTGGCGGGAGCGGAGGGTTGGTGGTGGTGGTTGGGAGGGGTCGAGGGGGTAGGGGTTCGAGGCGCTCGGGTCTTTGGCACTCGGGTCTGAGGCGGTTGGGTCGTGCTGTGGGTCTGTTGGTGGGTCAGACGGTCGGGTGTCGTCGTTGGCTTCCCCGAGCAGGTCTTCGTCTTCCATCGCGTCGTTGTCCGCTACGTCGTCGTCGTCGTCGTCGAGCTGTTCGAGCGAGTGGAGACGCTCGTTGAGCTGCTTGATCAGGGCTCGCTGGGCGAGGAGGTTGTTCTGCGCCGCTTGTCGGCGCGATTGGATTTTGATGGCTGAGCTGGAGTGCTCCAGGCGGAGGAGGAGTGTACGTGCATATTCGACGTTCTGGATAGATAAAGGGAAGAGTTAGCGGGTGGCTGATAGTTGGCCAAAATAGGGATACGGCGGAGGTGGAGCGTACGGCACCGACTCTGGTACGCTCGTAGCTGGAGTGTCGGAGTTTGGGGTCTGCTTCGGGGGAGAGGATACTGCGCTCGAGTCTGGAGAGGAGGAGGTTGAGATTAATGGCTGTGATATCGGGGGGTTCTGTGCTCAGGATCGAAGTTCGTGCCATCTGTAAGGGTCCGTCGAAGCTGGATAAGGTAACTTACAAGCTGCAAGCTGTTCCCGGAATATGGTGGAGGCTCTGCGGACGTCATGGCTTGTTGCTGACTAATTGTTTATCCACCTTCGTTCGAAAAAGTTTTCATCGGCAACTCGGCTTTGCTATTGATATTCATCCTGGCTCACTCACATTGGGCTTCGTATATCCGTCGTCTAAGACTACGTCCATGCGTTGCGAACCTTAGCAGCTCTCAATACGAGAGTCTAGATGGCAGAATGCGAAGTCAATATCTCATCGATACTACTTACTGTCCATCTCCTAAGCTGATTGGCCTGGACGAGAGCAAGGACATACCGCTCTTGGAAATTCAGACGACAAATCTTTAACTTAACGTTAACTTATAACTTACTCATCTTTGCTCGTGAATAACTTATTCTTCCGGAGAGGGAGTGTTCCTGAACTTAGCAAAGCCACTGTGGTCATTCCGCTGATCAACTGCCGATCATCTCGAAGCCGTCGGAGTTCTCCTGATTTGTCAACTTGGAGATCGTCAGGACGGCGAACACCTAGGCCAAAGGAAAATGATCTACAGAACCATGCTGAAGATGATCAGGTCCAGTTCCTCTCATCTCGCCTCCATCAACATCAGTATTAGAAGCTCTAGCCTTTCATGACACTCATAGACCGAGGTCGTTTTGCTACTTACGGCATGCTCCTCTACGATATAACTAGACAATTTGGGTGAGTCTATTATTTCTGTTTCCGCTCGCTTTGACACCCTGATTTATAATGGCTTCTATGATGATCCAAGAAGAAAAAAGCATAGTTCAACTGATGGTCTTCGGGCCAATGAACGAGAAACATCTCCATCGTCTTTCGCTCCTATCTGATGCCTCGCACTACGATATTTTTGTGTTGAACGTTTTGGACTTTTGTTATGGCTGTGCTGACCATCACTTTCAAGATCTTGACACCAGCGAGTACGTAAACACCAGAACTCAGTACCAAACTGGAAGTCGGTGGATCCAAGTGCCCGCGAAAATTACGTGAGATCTTATACAGTACGTCTACTGGACTCTACCTGCGGGGACTCCTGTCGAACGACTTCGTACCGATCCATATTTGACGTGCAGTTAGAGGTATCCGACACTCCATTCTGGGGTTTACTTATGCAGTAGTCTTATCGCGCATTCTTTTCTGCAGTCGAGATCACCAACGATAGGCGGTGTTGCTGGCCGCATGACCTTCATGCTTGGATCCCTTAGATCCGTTGAAAGCAAAGCAAAGCAAGCACAGCACACAGCACACTGCATGCTGATTGTGTCTTCTGCGCTTGTCTGCTTTACTACTATCGACAAGCAGGCATAGGCACGCTCCTGCGGCTACTACATAACTCATATACAAATTTCTATTCTCCCACGCAACTCTTCAGAAACCGTGATTCCGTAATTCCGTAATTCCGTAATTCAATTCATCCAAAGTTACCCATCCCATGGGCGACAGTAATAATACCACTGACTGCACCTTTGACGGTTCGAAGCCATCCGAAGTCAAACGTCGGACCCGCACCAGCACCCGTACCCGGACACCAGTACCAAGGTCCGTACGGGACACAGGTCATGTATGGTCGGTGCTGTACTACTGTAGAGTCCTGCAACTAATTATGGAACCATTCACAGTAACTACCTTGTAACGTTATACTGTAGGCAGATAACAGGATATCAGCCAACCAATGCGATTAGGCAAAGAACAATCGTTACGTTATCCTTAACTAAAAGGTAGGCGTGGGATACCTGAGCCGTGGGTTGCCTCCAACGGAGCGTGCCGCTGAGCGGAGCGGGTCGTGCCTCTCAAGACCAATCGAACCATAACCATACCCAGCAAATATCTAACTTAGCCTCCGTCCTTCATACTTTGTAGCAAGCCTGCGAGACTCAAACTGTATCACCCCCACATCTGGGCCAAATCAAGTAACTTGTGTTTTGCTTTGGTTTATTGTTAGTACTTCTTACAGTGCGAAGTACAATAAGTACGACGCTCAAGGATGGAGGAGGGACGAGGATGAGGTGGTCTTGCTTTCGCTCGTTCCCGATCCTCTGACTGGGTATCTCAAATCTGGACTATCTTTGGACCATTTTATGTTCTCGAACACACATTAATATTGGCTTTCCGGCTTCGATAGTGCGACGCCAGGCTCCGCCTCGCAGGACACGTCAATCAACTCCCTCTTTGGGCTTTAGTCAGATGTGACCAGATGCAGCACTTGCAGGACTTGCATCAAACCTTGGGACAGCGCAGCACCCAGCGAAAACCACAGTCGAATGAAGACTCCCCTCAAACGACGCCCTCCCAGTCAGATCATGCGCAACACTCACGCCCCATGCTCACTCGAGACCATGGCAGTCATCGACGTCGACTCCCGTTGCCTGTTTTTGTTTCTATCCGCTGGTACAGTAGCTGCGAGCCATTCCACTTCCACTTTACCCCCCGGCAACTTGACTGGGAGCTCCGCTTGTGACTTGGAGGTCTTAAGGCGCATGATCCCCCGCTTCTCGAGCGAGGCATCCAAACACCTTGCTACACATGCTGCTGAAATATATCCCTTCGCTCAATGCCTCGTCTCCTCTCATATCATCTGTGCTCTTATACCTCCTCATAACCGCAGGTTTGCTCTTGCTCTTGCACCTTTGCACCTTCGTCCATCACCACTACAATCGTTGTTCCGGCATTTGCTTTTTGCAGCCTTGCTCTATACAACCACAACCCCGTCAATACTCTCCAGGAAGAAAAGGAATCATCTTATCGCCAAGTTTTGCAATCCGCAGACATCTCGGCTTGGTTGAGCGTGCGTTACAGCTACAGCCTTGAGGATCCCCTAAAACGAGGTATTACCCTTTACTTCCAGCTTGCGTGCTTTCTTTTCAGGATCAGAGCCATTTGTGTACGCGAACGTCATGTACCCTTTCTTTTCTCCTTCTCCGGTGGCCACCTTCTGGAATCCGGACATTTACCTAGAGACTCCGTCATGGACTTGAGGAGCCTGGCGCCATCCTGCCCTGCCCGGGATCTACGTTGTTTGCTTCTCTGTTTCTACCCGAGGATGAGCGACCGAACCATGGCCCAGGTCAGGTGAATACCAGCTCTAATGCCAGTCGGCGGATATAGCTGCAACACACCGTGGTCATTCAGCCGACAGACCCGTCTTCGCGAAATCGCGAGGTCGGTCATAATGGTTTGTGATTGTATTGATCGTTTGCTCTTTTAGGGTGTTTCCAGCCAACCTCGGCCCTGCATGCTTTGTCTGGCCTAGACAGGAGTCTAAAGGAACGCAGTCCGCACAACGTTGCAGTTCACCTCTATCATAGGATGTGCTACTCGAAATGGCCGCCTTAATTCTTACCTGGAAGTCTGGTACTCGGTTCGTTCAGAACCATGTATTGTTTGGGCCAACCGTCTTATGGAGATCAGATGTTTGAAACGATTCACGACTTCGACCTCGACCGTCCTATGTCGCCTGGATTGCTTCAGATAGGCTTGCCTTCCGTCCGGAAGTGGGAATGCCATCAATGACATGTAACCCCAGCCGGGGAGGACGACTGAAGCAATACAACTCCATGCGCAGGATCTTGCATTGACCTCCTTTGCCGAGTAATGGGCAACGCTTCGGTTCCATGGATTGCTATCTGCATAGTCAACATCAAGGGACATGCGCTGTTGCTGTTTAAATTTGCTTTTAGCGTCTCCCGCAATCATCGCGACTGGAACTCCTGGATGTTTCTCAGGTCCTTGGGTCGTTCCGATGGTATACCAACCGAGCACATCCCGTTGTCCTTCGATGACTGTTGTCGAGCGTTATCGGTGGCAGAGTACGTATACATTCAATGCTCACCAGCAGCCCTGTCGAGCATTCGACGATACTACAATGATTGGGACTAACTGTTACAATTTCTCGATGCTCAGAAGCTTGTTCTTGGTCTTGGACACCGCTCGCATGGACCGTTGAGACCTAGGATGGAGACTCATTTCCTTGATTGTAACGGATTCCTAGATACTTGATGGACCAGCTACTGGACTATCTGGTACTGGCGGGAGGCCAATTGCAGGATGTACCATCTGGCCGGTTTCAGGTGTAGCGCCTCATGCTGATCACCGATCACGCTCCGGACTGGATATCTGGGATATACTCCCGAGCGGATCATACATGGTCTGTTCAGTCACATTGTCGCCGCTGACCGTTCTTTGCTGACACTGAGATCTTGCAGGCTTACCCTCGTTCCGACGTTGCCAGGACTTTTCTGTGTCATGCTCTGTTTTAAAATCGCTTGTCTTTGCTGAGCATGTTATGATCTTTTGGACACTAACATCTGTGTTTTCAGCAGTCTCGATTTAGAATCTGGGTCTGCCACTGCCATTGGATCTACCGTCACGATGGACCCTAGGAGTACCAATAATCCGTTCAGGACGTCTGCTAAAGAAGCAAGGATTTCAAGTCGACGTCGCCCAGCAGTGGAGCATCTTCCAGAATATCAAGGCTGTCCAGCCGGAGCAGCGCACAATGTCTCCGTTGATGCTTTGTCAATGCGGGAGCAATGTATCCCACCTAGTGGGATGGATGGCACTGCCTACTACACTTCCGGCCGTGTCCAGCAATGGGCGGCTCATAATGAACCGGGCCTTCTTGCTGTGGCCAAGCAGAGGTCCGCCAGGAACACCATTACCAGTGTGGACTTGACTAACGACCAAGCTATGCTTCGCGTAGGCGAGCCCGTTCCAGGCGCTTTCTCTGTTTCTCAGTTCGATACCTCTCATGTTTCATTACCTGCCTCAAATGGAGCCTACCAATCCGTGGATTACAGCACCAGTTTCGCCGGTGCTGGTCTTTACTCTTCCGCTTCCGGACTTACTGGGCCTGAAATCGCAACTCCTTATGTCTTCCATGGGACCTCCGGATCAGGATTTGACGAGCTAGCGCAAGGCCTATGGCCTGCGGACGACGGGCAGACCCAGTCAGCAGTCGTCGATGGTGTTTCCACTAACCCCGCGGATATTCTATACAGCCTCAGTAATCACCAGGGTGTCACATACGACTACCTTGGAAACTGGCCATATGGTCCAGTGGCCCAAATGGATCCTGTGAACAGTGCCAGCAACGTACCCCTTATGCACGCCCTGACAATGTCACCACTTTCCTCGGTCACAGCTGACCCTTCCATGCCCTCATCTTACTCACCTGCAAGTTTTCTGGCGCCACCTTCTGGTTCCCCCATCTCGTCCAATACTCAGGGGGACGAAATGTGCCCGGAAACTAACATATTCCCGGACGAGGTATCCGGAACCAGCCTGCGCTTCACCATTGGCGAATCTCTGCTTTCCACGGCTTCGCCGGATCACTCCCATGACCCAGAATTTCTGTCAAGGTCGGTTGCGACCGCAGTGAGCCCATCCGACAGTGGCACAGTGACTGAAGGCTTCTGCAGGACCATCCGGCCGTCGGCGTCATTGCAGAGGCCAGCTCTTCCTTCATCGGGGCCGCTTGCGCCGACACAACAGTTTGAGGAGTTGTGCATCATCCCACCTGTTGGCGACGCTTTGCGACGCCGTTCTAGTGGTGAACCCGATGTCGCGCCCGCTCGAGAGCATGAGCTATATCATGCAGTACCGCGCGACGATGGTCTTTACCATTGCCCATTCCAAGGTCAGGCGAATTGTGCGCATAAACCAACAAAGCTTAAATGCAACTATGAGTAAGTCTAATGGTCTCAATATCGCGGAGTCTTCTCTAACCTCAGCAAGTAAAAATGTGGATTCACACCTGAAGCCATATCGTTGTAAGATATCGGCATGTGGAGATACCCGGTTTTCCTCTACAGCCTGTCTTTTGCGCCATGAGCGGGAAGCTCACGGGATGCATGGCCATGGTGCCAAGCCACATCTTTGCACGTACGAGGATTGCGAGCGCTCAATACCGGGGAATGGATTCCCTCGCCGTTGGAACCTATATGACCACATGCGTCGAGTCCATGACTACACCGGCCCCCCGTCTTCTAACGGCAGTGCTTCTCCAGCACTCTCATCGTCTAGCTCCCAATACCAAAGTACCAGTGGCCAGGCCTTCCGGAAGCGGAAGACGTCAGCAGCATCCGACACGCAACCACCGAGGAAACGCAAGGCCGCGGCCATGGCAAGGTCGCGGTCGGACATGAGACGTCTGCCAACGTCGTCCGCGACACAAGACAGGCAGTTGCACAATATGGAAACGGAATGGAGAGAGCATCAAGCTCGATTACGACTGCGCATGGACTGCCTACAGGATCCTGATGACTCGCTCAGCTTTGAGCAGATTACCGCAGATATGGCCGTTCTTCGCACCATAGCCATGAACATCCGCCGGCTCAAAGCCGGGCAACTTGCTAACGAGGATACCCAGCATGGACCAGGCTGAAAGGCAACCTGGGCCGGTACAACAGCACTTATGACAGCAGGTGACATACCAGAAGAAAGTCGCGTTCACAGTCCGCGCGTCATGACATCCGTCATGGCTGTTTCGTCTTGCATACCCAGGAGCTTTTGTCTTGTTGTTATGCCAGGAAATGAAGTACTGGACACCTACCCTGGGCTCCTGCTCAGGACCTAGAGTCAGAGCTTTGGCCCCGGATGCCACTGCCGGAAGCCATTATCCCACCTGGGAGGACTTCCGGAGCCTGGTGCCGCAGGGGAGAGTTATCAAGAAGAGTGCCATGAAACAGAGCTGGGCACAGCGTTTGACGTTGCAACATATTTGAACTTTACCCTATGTATTGATCGTGCTTGTGTCTACGAGAAGGAACCGTCCTGTACTGAATGTGCTTTGAATATGCGAGTTCAAGATATATCACCATCGTCGTCACTTTAGGAGACCTCCTTGGACAGAGAATCCTTTTTGGTTTCAACTGCCAGACTTCTATCATTCTAATACTCTTTTCTCGCTTTTTTGTCAATCAAACATATACCACGACTACATAGGTATCCTCGGCGGCGCCCGAGTCGAAATAACATCACGCTCGTCCCGTCTTTATAACACCGTAGGGTGCACATCGGGACAAAGGTAAGATTACTGCAACAGACTAAAACCAAGGATTTTATACTGGAGACTATGATTAACCATACCATGACACGGTTTCGCCTTACGCTCTGGAGACGCGATAGTCGTCTATGTACCAATCTGGCTATACGTCAATCAACAACCTGATCGTTGCTCACCAATACAGTTTAAAGACGACCCCAGGGATATATACAATTCCACACGCAGCAGCCCTCACGCTCGCGCTGGTTCAAACAGTTATGACGTCGGCGCCATTGCCAACGTTGACGGATTGACCATGCCTGGGGAATGGCCGGTCATTATAGGAGTCAGAATTCGCCCATGTATGGTGCTATAGGCTGATGATTCCAGCTCGAGGATGGGCTTAAGTGAATATTGCTAACGCCAACATCTTCTGAAGACCTACTAATATAGTTGGCATCACTAGTGATAAGTATAATGTCGTTCACTCTCGAGCTTCAATCTGTAACTCCTGCAGAACAATCTAGCGTTCGGCATTGATAATAGGAATCGATAGATTTATATATGCTCTCAATTGCATTAGCTCTTGGCCGAATTCTATCTAGCTATTTCAAATTGATATTCCGTGCAGGTAGTGTACTCGATATATCATACAATTCCTGTAGCCCGTGTGGAAGAAACATCCGTAGAGCAGCTATCTATTCCATAGACGCCTCTACGCACTTGTTCCGAAGAGCGCCCAATATATAACCAACGAGACAAACAGGTGAAGCGTTTCAGAGACGAATGGCATCGACTTACCTCATCAGGGAGGCTTTTTGCAACGAATCACGTCGCGGGACTCACTTCGTAGTCAACAACGTCAAGCATCCGTACCTCGGTTCATATGTCTGTGCCTACTCGTAAAAACCTGAAGGCCTGATATAATCACTCAGCATCAGGATCGAACCGAAGGACCTTACACAGCGGTGGGCTCCCGCCTTCTGTAGTTTGAGGCCGAGGCTTCAGGCGCGCACTCGTCGCCACGCCAGTGCATCCACTCCCTGATGCAGGCAGAATACGAACAAGACGACCGTCCGGTAGGGGGAGCTTGGGAACCCGATTGAGAGGAGACCGGTTCGTCTCCGCCAAGCTCGCCGGCAGCGTGCTATATAACCCGTGCACCGGCAGATGACAGGCGCAGCGCGCTGCATCCGCCGATGGAGACGTCGCCAGTTTCGCCGAGCTTGCCGCAGCTGAGGGTTCGCCCGGCTTGGGGTCCGTCGGATAGGTCTTGGTGTGGGCTAGCGCTTTCGTTGAGGGTGGGACGTTTGGGCGGTGTTGACGGGTTGGTCGGCGACTGTGGAGGGGATTGTTGGGATGAGGGGGGTCGGGTAGAGGCGGTGTGGGCGAAGGCTGGGGAGCGCTTGGCTGCTCGGTCTTGATGAACCCTGATGTGGTTCGACGGTAGACGCTGGCGGTTGCGTAGGGACGGTGGTGCTGTGAGGTTGGCTGCTGTTACATTGCTGCTCTGAGGGGTGATGATATTCCACGGCTGGCTGTGAATGTCCCATTTGAAAACGAGGCGTGTGACTCTTTCCCGGCGTCGTCAGTCTCTTAAGCCTCCTTCCCATGTTGTGGGAACAGCTCCGCTAAGCGTGCCGTCTGTGCTTGGTCCGTCCCGAGATGGGAGCATCTTTCAATTCTCCGCCTCCCACCTGCGGCTTCGGCAAATATCCCGTGGGCTATGTTTAGAGGTTGTCCAGCCAGCTGGCACCTGGCGAATATACGTGATACTGCCTTGGTCGAGGCGGAGAGCGGCACATGGCTTGGACACGATGCAGTTGCCATGTTTTCGGTACCGGAGTTGTTGGGCTCCGGATGAATTGAAGTAAGGCGTTGGAAGCGCTACGTAGGGCAAATAATCGTCGTTTCATCCTGCCCTACCGACAACTCTCCGTATGCCTTCCAGCTATCAATGCTGAGGTAGTGAGTCACAGAGGTACATGTTAGATTCGATCAGCCCTGTCCCGGTCGATCAAGCGTGTACCGTGGTAACAATATCAGTCCGGTCTTCCCAAGCTCCAAACGTATGTAAAGTTGGGCGGCAAAGTAGGTACGGTATACCTGACAGTATATCTCGGACAAGTCACATCTAGGCTAAGTCATGTGACTGACACATGTTAAACTCAATAATCAAAAGGAAATGATTGGCTGCAGCCATCAGTGCGGGGACATAACCACACTCAGTGGAAGTTGTTGGGTTGGGTCTGTTGGCTCGATAGAACATGACCCCCAGTAAGGGCGTAGTCACCACGATGTCATGACAGTCCTGCGAGAACGCGGCACGGTATGGGGCAGTGTCAGCAGCACTAACATACACAGACCGGGGATCTACGCCACTTCCTAGTGTTGTTGTCTTCTTTTCTTGTTCTTTTCTTTCATTGCTATCGACGAAACACCAACTCAAGCACCTAAGCGCCCGAGCAGGAACCCGAAGCTATTTGTGTGACTGGAAAGAGTATCAATCCAATCCACCGAGGACAGCAGCATGGGGATGTTTGTCTGCCCTCCTTTCGCGCTCTTCTGCCTGGCGAATTTACCTGTCAAGGTACGGACTGCATGTCCTGGATGAATGTCTTAAGTTGATTGACCTATAGACCATAAATCTCAAGCTACAAGAAGCACATGATGGCAGCACAGTGGATAATTGGGATTTCTGGTTAGCTACGAAGAATTACGACGATGCTCCGCTGAGGAACCCCGATCATGGTGCTGAGGGTACCAAAGCCCCGATCGATGAATCCTTCACCTCGCCGTTCGTTGGTAAGAGCGTTGAGGATGTCGCCACATTTCTGAAGAAGGCGCCGGAAACCGTTGATCTTGAACGTCATTTTTTTGCAGTCCTTGACGATCGAACTGAGAAGGATGGCTCAGTCGTTATGTGTAGAATCGGAGATACGGAGGGCAAGGGCGACCAGGTAGAGTGTATGAGAGTTTCTGCGAAGCATTCTTCGCTTTATCTGGCTAGTATGGAGTCTGGGACGTGGGAAGAGAACTTGGAGGCCCTAGAGATGATGGAGCAATACGGTAAAGATATCCTCCAGTAAAAAGGTGGCAGGCTGTGAAGGGTTCCTTTCACCCGCTCTTGAACAGTTCGGAACGGGAAGCACGAGTTCCCTCACAGAGCACAGTCCAACATCGGCACAAGAGCGCCACTGCTTTTGTTGTATGCGAAGACGTGTCATAACTGATCAATCTTTTTCAAAGCAAGTTAGTCTAGGCTGCTTGTCAGGCAAATCAGTTCCATTTCGCCTACCAGTGATAATCATCATCGTTGCATTCACCTCCCAGGTTTCACCAATGAATTATGATACGGTCTTGAATTTCCAACAATCACATGTTACTTGTGATTTCAGTCTTCTCTACGCCTCAGCTCTCTTAGTGTCTCTAAAGGATCACAACGGGATACACCGGCGAAGAGAGTCGTAGGTTGAGTACTTACGTATATTACGCTCAACGCTGGAGGGGCAAAATGGAAGCTTTCCTGAAACCGCTCTATTCAAACCCCTCATGTTGGGTATAAAAGAGTGAAGAGTAAATGCCTTCGTTGTTGGCTGCAAATTGTGCGTTCCATAGCAATCTTACGGAAGATATCACCCAGCACTTCTATTATGCTTTTTACTCGCAGTTCTCTTCGTTCTGATCATGTCTAGGACTTGGACACAATTGCTACCCTTTCTGGTACCCTGGTTTTAGGACCCCAAGGGCTGAGCAACGTTCTCTTCTAGTCTTGACTCCGATTCTCAGCTTTGCCGCAATCTGTGCCTCATCTGCTGTGTTTGATCGCTGTGGGAGGAAGGCGCTGTCTTCTGTTTCAGACAGCGAAAAGATCCCAAATACTACCAACTACTCCCCTGTCCTTCCTATGAGTCAGTTGAATCCTTTTGGACTTCGCTTCCTCCTTACGGCATGTGACTGCTGTCTTCCCGGCGTTGGACATCTTGGGAGAGCATGTGCCCGTTGGATGGCTCAGCTGGAGGGTCCAACATGGCACAGCGATGGGCGTTGCTTTCAAATCATGTCCAGTGAGGTGTATATAAAGCGTTGATGCTTACACTTGCTCGTATGCGTACTGCAATCAGTCGTCACATCAGTCTCCAAAGTTGGCTCGTTGATGCAGCTGAAATCATTGCCAACCCTGATCATCTCCTAGCTTCTCAGTCCGTTGAATCTCAACAATGAAGCTTACGGCGGCTTTTATCGCCGTATTTCTTCACCTCTATACCGGTGAGGCTAGGTCAGCAACATCGAGCCCAAACGAAGTTGCGGTGCCATCATCCGTCGCCGCTCGCACTCTTATACCTACTCACGCTCGAAATTTTGTGCGTCTATCCGGACGTGATTGTGGGAAGTTCATCTTCAAGTGCAAAGACGCAGAGGGGGCTTGCAACAATGCATGCTTCCACATCAACTGTGTGGACGCAAGCACCAGGAAGATGGTTTTTGACAGCTCAAACTCCAACGACGAGAATCGGAAGCAGTCTGGCTGTAAGGCTGGCGGCAAGAGCATCTGTAACCAAATGCCCTTCAGCCAGCGATTCCACGATCCTTTCAACAACGACCCAGGAGATCAGAAGATCAATTGCGATGAGTGGCCTATGGCGACTATCAAACAAACGCCTTTCAAAGAGGGAACAATAAGGAATAGTCTTCGATGCATCCCTCGAGGTGAAAACAGCAGTGAGTAAAACAACTATTTAGATCTCCCTCCTCCAATACCCTGAATACACTTTGACACTAACCTCGCGTAGGTGGCGGCATCAAATTACAAAACTTCCTTCAGGGTAAGGGCAACCAACCCGGAAGGACGTGCACTGGGAAAATTCGAAATAACGACTACTGGACGGTCGAATTTGACACCGACGGTGCAGACCATACGTAGGGGTTCCTGACCCCGCTGCCATCAGCATCAGAGATGACAAAGCTAATCAAACTCAGGAACCTTGGATACTGTCTGAAGCCGCAGAACTGCGCCCAGGATCCATACGAGTTCCATATGACGAAACTGAGGAACGCCATGCACTTCCCACTCGACGTTGACCACGACAACATGTACACCGCCACGAGGAACGATGCAGAGATCTATCAATGCTCGGTCATTGTGAACCGCCAAGGCGACGAGTCGCTCTCCGCCGAAGTCTACAACGAAAAGGGCGAACAGAAAGGCCGCGCGACCGCCGGCCTCGGATCCACTAAGGATGCCTTGACCGTCCGTGGCCTCCCGCGGGATCTCAACATCTATAGGGCCGGCCCCCTGGGCAGCAGGGTCGATTTCGCGTATGGTGGTCACGACTTCGAGCATTATGATTTCTGGAATGACTTTGCCTGGTTAAGTGATACCAAAGGTTCGAGCAAATCGTTTAAGCCGGATGGGAGTTACTGTCTTGTTGGAGAAGTCAATGGTCTTCATGACACGCAGTATATCAAATGCTATTTCCCGTGTGGCCCGAAGTAAGGAGTAGCTGACTGTGTGTACTGGTGAAATTGGGGACTTGAGGGAGAGTGCTCGCTTTTGTTACTCTGATAGGGTGGGGTTGCGGTCTTTGTTGTTAGTACGGAGTAAATTGACTTATTGGAGCACTTCCGAACATTAAGCACCAGCTGAATGTGATTCTTGATAAGGAGCTGTCTGTGGTTGAACAAGGTCCCAATAACAAACCATTGACGGATGAAACGGAGATTATTCGGGAGTATACGCATACGTAAACCACATCACCGCGAAGGAGTGCAAGCCTTGAGATATTATTAGCGCTAGACTAACGGAGTCAATTCAAGGGTTCGGCCCTATGCACGGCTATGGGGTCTCTGATGCAAAGAGAGTGATTTGAGATTTGAATCATTGTGACAGGTTTCCTGAGGCAGGGATATCGTGGGGATTGAGCAACTACGCATACATGCCATGGAGAATCAACCTATAGCAAGCTCAGCGAACGAGAGCAGTAGAAGCAGCTTTTAGAATGATAGTGCTTGGCTACACGGTGAGACGGCCTCAGGTATCAAATTATTGACGGCCTCATGTGCCGTTCATTTCTTCGTCCACATCTCCATCGTCCACCTCATCTTCCCAGTCCTCGTCTCCAGAGCCCTCTCCAGCTTCCTCCTCTGCCACTTCACCAAGCTCCGCGTCAAGCCCACTGACAAGCTCGAGCGCATGCTCCCGAAGCCTATCGTCTTCGTAATATAACAATTCAAAGAGCTTAAGACTGTTGTGTAACCATTCCCGGCTTGACGATCTTAACGCCCTCGGATCTTCGTCCTTATCCCCTACCGTCCGCGCCTCATCTTGACCCTCTCCGTTCCGCCTCTCACTCATCAGAAAAAGACACCACCCACCCAGATACCACGCCTCTACGCTACTATCGTCTTCCCCGACCAGCCGCTCGAGTACCTCTAACGCTTCTTCCTCCATCTCCGCTTCCATCAACAATCTCGACAGGCTGATCCTGGTGGGAAAGTCCGGTACGCGCAGATCTTCTGGTGGCAAGTCTATCCATAGCTCCATACTTCTCGAAAGAGCTGCCTTCGCCTCTTGTAGTCTGACCTGCGAGATCCGCACTGACGCGAGCGTCTGGAAGGGTTCCGGTGTGTTTGGCGCAACGAGCAGAGCCTCCGTTACCAGGTTCTCACATCTTGCTTCTGCGTCCTCTTCCCACCTGCAAACGTCGTTAGCACCTCCTGATTCTTCGACGCACGTTCTTCCACGTACGACAGATCCGTCATGTAGACCTCCACCGTCCCGCACAGCGCATTCGCCAGCTTCCGTCTCTTCTCCTGCGCCGCCAACTGCAAGTCCGGCCCCGTCCCGTCCGCCTCCAGCCCTGCAATTTCCCTCCTGAGCACCGCAGCGCCCCTCGTGAACCACCCCACGCTCTCCGCCCCCCCATCCTCGCACAATTGCGCGAGCCAGAGGAATTTCTCCGCGCCGCCCCCCGCTGCTTCGGGAACTTCGCCCTCGGGATCGTGGTGCACTGCTCGGAGGAAATATTCTCGCGCAGTACCCACGTCGCCGAGTTCGACGTGGATCTCCGCGATGAGGTTCAAGGCCGGCAATGTATCTTGCTCGGAGGTTGAAGAGGACTGGAGGAGCGCTAGCGCGCGCTGCGCGAGAGAAAGTGCTCCGTCGGGTTCGGAGGTGTGGAGAAGCGCCGTTGCTTTGGCGAGTAGTGTCGCGGGACTCTCTGAGGGCTTCTTGGAGCCGGTGTTGGAGCGAGGGACGGTGGTGCCGTTTAGGACGGACTTGGTGCGCTTTAAGGATCTCTTAGAGGGTTTTGTTTTGGCCATTGTGTTTGAAGAATTGTGGGCTTGTGATTATACGAGATAGTGGAGCCCTCCAGGCTGTTTGTGCTTTACCGGGGCCAGCGCCAAGATCGAGAGTGAGGGCCTAGAAAATCGATTATGATGGATGTTGTGTCGCTAGAATTCGCGTTCCTTATCGATAACGCAGCCGCTAAACCCAAAGAGGCCAATAGCCCTCAAAGTTATCGTGACCGCTGGGAGAGCCGCAGCAGGGCTGGAAAAATGCCCGTCTGATGTACGCATAGAGCATGGAGTTATGGGCCTCGAGGAACAACGAGAAGAACGGGAGGTCCTCGAATCGATTTTCCCCGAAGAAATTACAGGTAAGTTGTTACCTGTCCTAAGAACTAAGCCGGTCCGTATGCTCCTTTGCTGACCTGGGGTTTCCTGTCGTAGATGTTTCAGATACAGCATATAGGATCTCCTTGGTTCTGGATGTCACCCAGCATGGAGAAGAAGACGCTGAACCACGTATGTGCCTACGCATCCCGATGCAGAGGGTGACAGTCCTCACCAGCTGCTATACACCCACAATCTTATACACAATCTCCTGTTGCTAATCCAGCCCTCAGCAACCCTAGTCCTACAAGTGACCTATCCCGACGCCTATCCCGACAAGCCACCACTACTCGACCTCTCCAATCCTCCAAACGCGCCCAGATACCCCCACCTCGACATCCAGGAGGACAAGTCCCGGCTGCTCGAAGCCTTACAGCCCGTGATCGAAGAGAACCTGGGCATGGCCATGGTCTTCACGCTTGTCAGCACCGTCAAAGATTCCGCCGAGCTCCTCATTTCCGAACGGCAGCAGGCGGTGCAAGCGCTCAAAGAAGTCGAGGCCGCGCGCGCGGAGGAAGAGGAGAACAGGAAGTTTCATGGCACCGCGGTCACGAGGGAGAGTTTTCTGGCGTGGCGCGAGAGGTTTAGGGGGGAGATGGAACAGGAGGAGCAGAGGGCCAGGGAGGAGAAGGAGTTGGAGGATAGGAAGAAGAGAGGTGCTAAGGAGGAGAGCAAGATGAGTGGGCGGGAGCTGTGGGAGAAGGGCCTTGTGGGCAGGGTGGAGGAGGATGATGAGAGTGAAGATGCTCTTGGTGTTGAGCTGGAGAGGTTGAAGGTTGACGATACGAAAGTCTCATAATTTTGAAATGGTTGCAATTGTCTGAGAGCAGAATGATCTGGCTGTGACTGTCAAATTTCTATCAGCAAGGATATCGTAGAGCATGTTGAGTCGGCTACTGGGTTAAGCTGAGGGCTGTAGGTAGTTTTAAAGCCATCGCAGATATGCAACACAACTGCCCGGTTGATATAGTTGCCTGCGGTGGAATGGCTGACAGCGTGCGCCAAGGAGTGGATGGCGTACCGTGGAAGTTCTTCAGGATCTATCGGTGATGTGGCTGCTCTGTGAGGAGGTCATCGTTTCTGGCGCGACTGGTGGCCCTACGGCGAATTTTTCGCTACCATCAATGAGGCAAATTCAGGGGAGTGTGAAATGACAGCTCTCAGCACCGAGTGCTCAGAGGACAAATTTTCGACAATAGCTAGGATGGTGGAGGTTGTGTCTTTCCTTTGATTCAAAATCTTGCGGCCGGACCCACTAATGCTCCGGTAGCTACATAAAGATCCTCACTTGCACAGGTGTTAGATATGTTCGCCCACATACTGTAGTATATCGGGTGGTAGTGACCAAGATGGCCGCAGACGCATTGCTTTGGTGGTTGTATTACTCTCCGGATGCTCAACGAAGAGCAACGTTCAATAGTCTCGATCTGTTTTTATGCTGCAACTAAGAATCCCCTTTCTTCCACAAAGATGGTACTCCCACGTCCTCTGCTTATAACATCAAGTCTCCTCTGTTTTCTTTCCTTGCGAACCAGTTCCTTCTCGCCATCCACGATGGTCTGCATCTTCCGCGCCGTGTCGATGTTCTTTTTCTCCTGAATCCTCAGCTTTTTCGAGATATCCTTGAGCGAATAATCTATTCCCCGTCCCCAGGTCATCTCACCGGCCGCTGGACCAGCCGGAAGTCCATGCGTCTGATACAGCACCTTATCCCAAAGATCCTCCAATACCGCCATCTCATGCTGCCCATTCATTGCACGGAGCTGATTGAAGTAGTTGGCGCGTTGACGAAGTTTGTCCCTGATCACACGACCAAGGAACGGGGATTGCGGTTTCTTAAAGCGAAGGAAGGGAATGCCAGTGGCGGAAACTAGTTTAGGTATATGGCGCGGCCCTGGGAGTAGCAGACACGGGCGTGTGTCAAGTACGCGCGGGGCGCCTGGATATGGCGCGGGACGTCTGAATGGCTGCGGCTTCTGCAAAGGCCCCTGTTGCCCCTCCTTCATCACCTTCACCACGGAACCAGTCTGTCTCGACCCAGGTGACCTTTTGCGGGTTTCCGCTGTGGTGGCCTCTGCGATAAGCTTTGAAATGTACGGCGTGCTTGCCTCGTCTCCATTGATGGCGGCGTCGAGCATATCCAGCGCCTGACGATTGAATGCTTAGCTTGCGCTTTTCAATTCCTTGGTATAAAATCAACACACCTCATAGCCGGCTTTGAGAGCCACTGTTACCAGACGCAAACTCTGAACGTTTTTGTGCTTCTGGAAGTTGCTTCTGATGAGACGCCAGAGGACTGTGCGTTGCTCATCAGGGAGCGGAATGCTTGCGCATTGTGAGAGGAGGGCGCGGTACAGCGCGAAGCCTGTTATGGCCTGTCAGGATGCAAGTGGGAGGGTACTTCATAAGCTGGTCTTGAATACTTACATGCAACACGATGCACTCCTGATCGTTTGGGTATCAGGAAGCGCGGCATATACTTCCTATACTTCCATCGATGGTTGTTGGGCTTCGAGAAATACACATGCGCTTCTGGTCTACGGGGCTACCCGAAGTTCACGTGGACAGACGGGTGTATTAGGTAACCCAGAAAGTACAGTAGATGTCATTAGAAGGCAACCTGATCTACTTGAGATTCTCGGCCATGCCCATGATTTAACAGAATGAATAAGGAAGCCCGCTGATCAGTAGACTCCGTCAGAATGCACCAACCCCCAGCACAAAGGAAAGCCTCAGTCTACACCCTACCCAGTTGTCCTTTCACTTCAAGCGAAAGTCGTCCCTTCTGGAGGCTGAGGAAGTTTCTTGTGCTGTGGTAGAGCCATAAATCTATTGAGTGAATCATCAGGTCTCGGCACCCGGGTGACAGCTCAGCGATGCTTACCTCCTCAGTTCGATCAGAATTGTCTCCATCGTGAACTCCCTCCTCCATTGTGATAAACACGGCAGCTTCGATGGATCCACCTATAGAATGCTCAGAACTCATTTCCCAGAGACCTTTGTGTCCTAGCTTACCCTGCCCGTTCTCTGGTCGACGCAAGGTAGGTTGAGCTTCGATACGAACTGAACAGTGGGCGGTAGGTCTGGATAACTCTCCCCGCAATGAATGTTGAGACTGTAGATACGATTCTCATGCACACTCTGGGTTGGCACCGGGTGTCAGTACCGAGTGAAGTCAACAAGGTGTCTTGAAAACGTACGTGTGGAGGGCCGAGTATTGTCCCGTTCCAATTCGTCATGAGAAGGTCGTCGCCATCTTTCAGGCCGTATGAGCAAGCCTCTGCAAGTGTTTCGATCAATCTCTGAGCATCATAAGGCTTCAGGGGATTGAACCAGCCCCCAGTCCTTTCTCTCCCTTTTCCAGCTCCTCAAGCAAGCGAAAGTTCCTAGGGACCTTGGCTGCCATGTTGATAGTAATAGATTAATAACTACTCTCGTAGAATTCAATAGAAGAGGTTCACTTCAAGGTGCTGTTATCACAGACCTAAGGCGTATGACGAGTGGAATGTGTGACAGGAGGATGTTGATGTTGGAGGGGTTCAACCCACTTTCAGTTTCGGGACTAGTTCGCTTACAGCTTGGTCTGTTGTCCAGCCTGTGTCCAGCCTGCACCCTGCTACCACGCAACCCAAAAGAATAAGTGAATCCTCAGGCAGCAAGAATGTGATGTTGGCGGAATCACGGGACATTTCATGTCCCTGCAATGTGAAAATCGGTGCTTAGGTTGATACTACTGGCGAAATAGATCGTTCCCAGAAATGACGGCCCAGATATTGAGCTCCGAGCTCTCCAATCTCATCCAGGAGTCAAAGAAAAGAAACCCTGAGTTGAGAGCAGTATGACTTCTAAAAAATTGCCACTGTTTATGCCGAGATGCATTCTCTGATGCTTGTGGCAGGCGGCAGAAAAGTCCCTTAACGATCTCAAAGCGCTTCCAATAACTTCGGAAGCTCAGGTTGTAGCAGGTTGGTGGACTTCTCTACGAAAGCCAACACTGTCCATTTTCTGACGCTATAGAGATCTGAGTCGGCGACCAAGCTTTATAAATCCATTTCTGGTCGCATCTGATACTCGTAACGGCAAGTTTGCCGGAATTGCCGTAGTATGCCTGCAGAGGCTGTTGGTTTCGCGCGCTTTACCCAAGGAGAGGCTGAAGGAAGTCTTGGAGGCTTTTCGAAAATGCAGTTCTCATGGTAATGGCTCTGATTCGGCGGTTTCAGTATTACGCTGACGACGTGTGAGGACTTGACATCCAGCTCAAGATCCTACAAGCATTACCGTCGTTGTCTCCAAATTACCACGAGGAGCTGCACGGAGAGCTCCTCAACGATGCGTTCCAGATATGCTCCATTCTCCAATCGAGTAAGACTGCCGTAATCACCAACACTGCAGCGGCTACTCTGCAGCAGCTTGTGGTTTCCGTCTTTGACCAAGTTGTCGCTGAAGACCGTATGTTGTTCTTATACCCTTCGTTGCAGGGAAACTGATAGATTGGCAGGAAACGCCGGAAATCTGCCTACTATTGGTGAGGTTGTCACTACAGGTGGACCGGTCGCTATGCGGACTGCAGCCCTAGATGCGTTCAGAGTAGGTTTGTACCTTATCTGAACCATGCCTAGGTAGTTTAGCTGACGCACACAGCAGGTTCTTGATGACCTTTGCCTTCTGGTAGACGGTCAAAGGCCGCACTTTCTCCGGACATCTTCTTTGCCTCACAATCTTGGTCTTGAACTCATAGAGTCGGTGCTCACAAACCATGCAGACCTCATTCGGTCTCATCCTGAACAAATGCATGTACTTCGGACCCGGCTTATGCCATTTCTTACGAAGTCACTGGCTAAAAACTCTACTTTTCCGGTAACTGTCCGTGTCTTCAGAGTCCTAGACAATGTTCTGAAATGTCATCTCTCGATGCTCGCCTCTGAGTGTGAGACTGTGCTTGGTCTTATGACAGCTCTGCTTGATCCTGAAAAAGCAGCGCTTTGGAAACGAGCACTTTGTATGGAGGTCTTCCGTGGTATACATGGGAAACCTGGTCTTACACGAACGATCTATGCTGAATGCGACGAGCGGGATGGCGGGAAGCCCGTCCTAAAAGATCATATGGCGGCTTTGGCGCGATTAGCAACAGAGAAGCCTACCATGATAGGTCTCGGTAAGATGTCCACGACACCAGTCGGGCCAGCACAGTCAAAGGATTTTTCCAGCCAACAAGCCGCTATTGAGGCGGGAGGTGTTGCTGGTACCATTGGCGCTGCTGTAGGTATGGCCGAGCTGAATGTTCCTGGTATCAGTGTTCAATGGAGCACTTTACGAATTCCATGCCTCGATCAGCTTGACAAGTCTGAAGCGCCAAGTTTACCGGATTCATATATCTACAGTTTGGTTCTAACATGTGTCAACAGCTTCTCTGAAGGATTGGCAAAGTTCATACTACCCCTGACAATACAGAACGACAGCAAAAATAGGAGGAAACCAAATCCCCCAGTTAGCCAGGAGCTCAATAGTCCAGAGATCAAAGACGATGGTTCCGCAGTGTCCTTCCAGATACAGGAGCATCTTGTGACACCTTCGATGAGGGACCAGTTACCCATCAATCCAATAACTTTAACGTCTCATCCGCGATATTGTGACATTCAGACTTCAGCAGCCATGATCGAAACGTGCTGGCCAGCGGTTCTGGCTACAACCTCAACCTTTTTGTACGCTTCGCTGGACTCAGATTATCACCGCAGTCTAGTCCGATCCTTTCAAAAGTTCACACATGTAGCTGGTCTTCTTAGACTTGATACACCAAGGGATGCCTTCATGACTACTCTAGGAAAAGCTGCCGTTCCAGCCGGTTTGCTGACACCTAACATTGGAACGGCCCCAAGTACACCTGCCGTAGAGGCGCAGGGTATATTCCAAAATGCGAGAGGTCTCCTCAGCGTTGATAATTTAGTGAGCCATGCCACTTCCGTAGGGACCGACAAGTATCAACAAGCGATAGACTCGAGCCCTAGCTTCCTGAACATTCGCAATCTGCTCTGCCTTCGAGCGTTGCTAAATCTCGGTATCGCTCTTGGGCCCTTCCTTGGGAAAGCATGGTCAATCGTGCTTGAAACGTTGCAGCAAGCGGACTTAGTTATCAGGGCCTACAGGCATGCAGCAGGGCTGCCGAGTGCATTGAAGGGGCAGAAAGATGATAGTCAAGCCAACCAAGAAAGCTCGCAATCGCGTGCAAATCTTAGTGGCGAGATTGTGGCAGTCGAATCAGCTGCATCGAGGATGTTTGAGAGTACCAGCGGATTCCCCGATGCTGGCTTCAGAGATTTTGTCGCTGCCCTATGTAACTTAGTAAGGGCTGAGGACTTGGAGGTACAACTCCACGAACCAAAGGCTACTTCTACAGTGCCGTCATCTCCAAGAACACTTGCACATCTACATCAGCGTCAAATTAGTGGGACCAGATTTCACATTAGCGTTCCGCGATCAGAAGACTGCCAATTCATACTTTCGAGGCTTGGAGATATAGCTGACATTAACATATCTCGCCTCGCCAGCTACAGACCGTCGGATAGTGGTTGGGATATTATTTGCGGAAAACTTGTTGCACTTCTTTCTTCGGTGAGACTCGACACTGCCATTCGTATGAATGCTGCAAAGGCCTTGAACCGACTTATCATCGCGGTCCTCAATGACATACAGTCGCAACCAGCTGGAGACAAAACCGATGTTCAACTATTAGGGCTCTCCACCCTCCGCGCAGAAATACAAAGCCTGTACGCTGGAAGTGGAGAGGAATCTCGGCCACTTCAGGGCGTCGATACGGAACTCCATCAGTTGGCACTCGAAACTCTGAAAACGATCCTAGAGCAGTGGGGGGGTGCTTTGATAGCTGGATGGGAGATAGTCTTTGATATCATTTCGAGCACATTTCATGAGGTTGAGTCTGCAATGTCCGTTGCCACGGATCAGAATCACTTCATAAGCCTGGAACAGCGGCAGACCTATTCTACCAGATCACCTGAGCTCATTCGCTCGTCTTTCAACTCCCTACAACTAATATGCTCTGACTTTCTGATCTCTTTGTCGACCTCTTGTATTTTGATGCTCGTCGATACGCTTTATAGGTTTTGCTCTCAGCCCGAAGACGTCAATATCTCCTTGACGGTAAGTAAGTCCGAAAAGCTTGCGTCAAAAAATTCCCACTAAGGCAGCTAGACCACAGCATTTTTCTGGAATGTCTCCGACTTCCTACAAGGCCTCAACGAAGGATTAGACCTTGACTCACTCATAGAGACGGGCCTATCACTGCCGCGAATATTGGAAACGGCGAAGCATAACCATTCAGAAGTGGCAGCTCCGGCGCTGTGGCTCATCTTACAAGTAAGATTGATCACAGTCACCAGAGATCCGAGATTAGAGGTTCGGAACGGTAATGAAGCACAGTATCACCTGTGCTTACAGTCAAGCTAACTTTCAAAGGTGCTGTTCACACGACACTGAGGATTTTCGAAGCGTACGGAGACAAGCTTACTGAGAGCGCTTGGAAGTCATGCCTCCCAACTATCATTTTTAAGATGATGGAGGCGAACGAAAATGAGTATGCGCAATCGAAACGAATTGAAAGGATCGGAAATTCTGTTAACGGTGGTGGCTGGAACAAGACAGCCGTAATAATAGTTCAAGGTGTCGGCAAACTGGTCGCAGCTTTCTTAAGCAAGATCAAGCTGGAGGCTTCATTCTCGAGCTTGTGGCAGGACCTACTACGCCACCTAGAGGCCTACCTACGGAGACAATCTCTGAAACTCTGCGCGGCAGTTTATCAGGCGCTACACCATATTTTCTCGGAAGGTGTTGATACCAAGAGCATTGGGAAGCCTTCCCAGGAACTAGTTTGGACCCTTTGGGCGACACATAACCCTGCATTAATTCCAAGAGTCAATGGCAACAAAGAGAAGAACGTGGCTGCACTCACCGCTTACATCCACTGTTTCAAAGAGTTATATCCACTGATAGATGTGGCCTTGACGTTCGAGCGTGTCGAAATAATCCTGGACAACCTTCGCATTTGCACGTTCAACGCCATTCTCTCTAGATATTCGGCCGACGTCGACACTCTTGCACCTCTACAAATCCTGGTACTAGACTGCGTGAAGCTGATCCGAGGAAATATACCTGGCGTGCCTTCCCTGTTGGTGGGTTTTCTAGCTGACATGGTATCGAAGCCATTTCTGGAGGATACACACACGACTGATGCCGGGCAGCCAAGCTTCATTGCCCTGTCTAAGGCTGCGATGGACCTGATCGAGTCATATATCTCAAGACACAAGGAAGATGGAAATCTGTTGGCCAGCGGTGCTCTGACTCAATCTATCGAGGCACTCATTAGACCTATTGACTTGAAATACATATGGGGTACAGAAGGCAAGCAACGTGCAAACTGGCGAAAGGCAACATCCGTGGCAACAACGATATTAGGAAACACTTTACCTACGCTCCAAGACTCATGCTCCGATGAAGAAGAGTTTCAGGAGCTTTGGAAATCAGTGGTGAGAATTGCCAATGGAATCACTGCGGACGACTCCTCCTTGGTCTCCCCCGCTGCACTCACCATGGAAGACGAAGAGTTTGACATCTCCGCCTTCACACGCCTCAGTAATCTCATAACAACTATGCTAGGCTCCCCCCGTATTTCAGACGGAATCCGTCAAAGTTATACCTCATTCATCTTCACCAACTCCATCATTCACACCCCTCACCGGCAAGATCTCCCACAATCGGGCCAAGCTCCACTGGAAAACCTGTACGTAACACAGATGGGCCGCACCTTTGATCGTGCCCCCACGCGGCGGTCGCGCATGAGCTACGTTCTCATCGACGAACTCTTCAGCCTAGTCGCTGTCTACCACCATCACCCCGACCGCCACGATCACGCCGTCGAGCGCATCAAACTAGCCCAAGCAGCAGCCCCTTTCCTAATACTACGCGCCGCCGTCGTTTTAAAAGCTTACATCGCCGACCAACCGCTCCGCGGCCTCATGCCGCAGCCCATGAGCCAGAAGCGGGAGTTGATCTACATGTTGCGCAAGCTTGTCGAGCTCGAGTCGGAGCCCAGGGCGATACCGGATACCCAAGGTGTAAGATCGGAGTATAAAAAGCATTTGCATAGACTGTTCCCATTAGTGACAAGGGCGGTGGGCGTCGCATGGAGGGATGAGAGTGTGTTGAGGGAGTTGCAAAGGGTGTTGGAAATCGTGGGGAAGGAGTTTGGTGTTGGGTAGTAAAATTGTGGAAGTTGATTCGATGGGGGTGGTAAGGTGTTCGAGGTTTGTGCTTGGCTTCCAATGTAGATAACTTCCGGTTCATCATCGTAGAATTTGATAGATCATTACTTGTAGAGCGGTACTGAGATCGAGCTCAACGATTGCCACTGAAAGGTCCTTTCAGCACTATCCGAAAACCTGTCAGTTTCCCAGCAGAGAATTCGAAATGCTCTGAATATTCTGAGGACATTACGTTAAGCCCTTGAACATTCTTGGTCGCTCATCATCTTGTTAGGTATCAAATGAAGCTGAGGGTTCAAGTGTGTATATAAAGTTTAGTGACTAAAGCGGTGAGAAGCCGCTAGAGGATTCTGCCCGACGATCAGCTCGGTGTAACAGTTCACTGAAATGCGAAGCCTACGGGGTATTTCATATTACAGTAGTATATCATCAGCTACCTATACCAGATAATTCTTATGCATCTTTGGCCTTTTCCGTGTTCTTCTCAGAAACTCTAGTCGCGTGGGTGGCGTTCTATTCCTTCCCCCGTCACACCGAAACTATATACAATCCCCGCTTAGGTCGCTGTTCTGCACGACTCGCGAGTCTGACACTGTTCCCGGCAATGGGTAGAAAGCCCAATCAGCTCATTCTCGAGTTCTTCGAACGAGGTCAAAAGCTGGAAGATGCAAGCAACCGATATCAGCACACCTGCAAAGCATGCGGGGAAGTTTTCCCCAAAGGCAGGATCGACAGCTTAACCACACACCTAGTAAAGAAATGCCACGCGATACCTCTACGAGATCGTCAGAGAGCCTTGCTGCAGCTTCACGAGCTACCGGACGTTACAGACGGCATCTTGGACGGCAAAGAGGGTGGCAGCGGAGTGGTCGAAAAGGGTGGGAGGGTGGAGCTACCGTTCGCTGGGAACAGGAGTCTGACAGGGCTAGAGGTGCTGGCGGAAGCGTCGAGACAAATTGAAAGAAAGGGTTCGCCAGCGAAGGACTCTGTCCCAGGGGAGAAGATCATAGATGAGTCGGCCATCGATCCAAGCCTGAGAGGTCCGGAGCCTTTAGCGCAAATTGTCTCTAGCAGAGAACATGAACCAGAGCAAGACAACACGAGTGAGTAGGACTGTCACATCGCTGGCGTATCCCTGAAGCTGACAACTTCCTCAGCTATTGACTCAAGCGTAACCATGAGTAGTGCGGCTCTTCCTCCTATGCAGTTCTACGATTCGCCATCTTCTTCCCCACATCTCCCAGGCTTGTCTTTACCTTCGTCGTCCGCGCCTGATACTGCGCGCAACCCGTCACATTTGTCCATGATCGCTGCATCAGCAAGTAATCTTGAGGCCATGCTACCAAACGCCGCCTTTCCAATGGAACCGGATCCGGGGGTGCCTGATGCTGGGGTGTCCGACAAATTCTTCCATCCGCAACCTCCGCGATCGGCCTCTACATGGCCTTTGTCACAAGGCGTACAGACTGACGGTGTTTTCTTTGACACTAGCCAAGAAGCCCATACAGCTAGCATGGAAGCCATTACATCGCGGGTTGCTACATTCCCGCGTCCGATTGCCATGAACCCGAATGGGCCACATAGGGGGTATACAACGGACTTCAACACCTCTCCTCGCCCCTCAAAACCCAAAGTTAGAGGTAGATTTACACCTTTGCGACGGAAAGAAGTTCAAGAGGTAAGGAAGCGCGGCGCTTGTCTAAGGTGTCGAATGCTGAAGAAGCCGGTATTATTGCACACATTCACGTCTGTTCATTTGCGTCTTATTAATTACTCCATAGTGCTCTGGTGGCAATCCTTGCAGTACCTGCGGTAATGTTGAAAGCGCACGTCTCTGGAAACAACCTTGCATACGGACTCGAATAGCGGATGAGCTGGAGCTTTATTCTGCCGGTAGGAGTTGACTTTGCGAAATTTCCTCTTCCAGGTATGTCGCTAATCCATGGCTAGGTCTGCATGCAATCCTCGCATATCATGATGTTAGTCAAGCCAAGAGTCATGTTCAATTCCAGCATTACCCAGGCTGCATCGAGGTTACCCATGACGAAACTTCCTGCGTATACATTACGTTCAGTGCGCTAGAAGGTCACAAAGGCCTTGCTGATCATGCATTTGGAGGCTTAGACGACTTCAGTAGTACACAGAGTGAAGAAGTAGATCTAAGGCTGTTGGATGGGGACTCGGACGACTTACCGGGCAAGCTGGAATCGTACATGAAGGAAATGGCCCCAACATTTTATGCTCAGGAGCCTTCACAATTTATGAATCCTACGCTAAGCCTTGCATCGGAATTGAGTGTCAAGAAACAGGTAATATGTTTGCAGTGAGAACAAAGCTCACAGATTTCCAGAATGTCTTGGGCGTCGTTGACTGACCACCTGTAACCCACAGGATGTGCTTCTTACTCGGGTCCTCGAGCTTTGGACAGCTACACATATTCTCGTTGACATCGAGATGCGCTGGAAAACGTTTTCGAATCCCACATTACCCCCATCGTCCTCGCCAACCAGCTTTCACTCTCCTCTTCCGTCATGTAGCGTCAATTTCGAAGACAAACGCACCCCGATAGATGACTCTACTAACCCTCAATCTTATGCACTGCTCTGCTCGCAACTAAGGTCAGCTGCGGAAAAGCGTGCGGCGCAGCTTAGCAAGGGTGTCATGAACGATCTGGAGAGGAGATTACTACAGCGTCAGCACAGTGGATGGTTCGAGACCTTTCTCGTGGCCATGGTACTGCTCAATTGTGTGGAGAGAGCTAGTTGGCTTTTCTGGACGTGGGAGGATGAGCAATACTACTCGAAGGTGAGAGACGCAATCATCTAACCCAAGCTATCTCTTGCTCTCTCTCCAACAAGCGCTGATAACTCCTCTAGTGGCCTCTTGAGCGAAGACCCCCGTACTATCTCCGTCAGGGAGAGAATTTTTCTCACGTGCTTCACATGCTTCTGAAAATGCGCGGACTACCTCCCAAAACTCAAGCAAACCCAGACGACGGTATCCTAGCTGCCGTCGAGGGCAGTGACGAAGCTGCCATCCGATGGTTTAATACGATAAAGGTCTCAAGTGAGTCTTGTCCAGACCACCTCTCCAACGGAACGTCAGGCTATTTAGGCCGTCGACTGAAAAGTCTGCTGAACTGACAGCCTATACAGACAAACAACTGGCTGAGCGCCAAGCAGCAGACTTCAATCCTCAAGACTCAAGAAGTCTGGAACTGAAGTTCTGTTCCAAACTCCTACTCTCTACTATTTAGACATACGTGCGGCTTAGCTTTAATGATATGGTACGTACTACGTGTGGATCACGGTATCTCCTAGCTGACCGGATCCTGACGTTCGATGCTTGGGAGGTGGGCTTTTTTCTCTCGGCTTTTTGCTCATGGCGTGGGGCGCAATGGGACAAGGGCCCTATAGAAGTACAAGGATGTAATTGTCATATCGGACATCGACATGGTCTATACTCCCTCTGACCACAAAAGAATTGCTTACTCATATAACTGTTAGAAGAGTGCTACAGGATAGGGAACTACCTATGATCTAAATCCCTGTGATGATGCATCTGTCAAGAACCTTCTACATGTTCAGTCTGCTTAATATCCAGCTCCCGAACTCTCGGCCCCATGAAGCTAGACTGTGACGTAGGCTTCAAGGCCGGCAGAACTCCTTCGATCCGAATCTCGAGTGGAGAGATCTCGACCATAGTATCCATGGCAGGGGGGGGGGAAGTCATATCGGCCGCGGGTACAGTCGCCGTTGCTGATAGGGTACGTCGATTGAAAACAATCTTGCAGAAATCTCGCCAACACATGGGGATAGATTCGGCTCGTGAAGCCGATCATCAACACCCCGTTTACCGTTCCTGAGCGAGTGATCTCTTGTAGCAATTGGTTCAAGGCGAAAGGCTATCCAGGTGATGGTGGCGGACATAGAAGCATTGTAGAGTATCGACATAGCCTCAGTGCAGACTTGGTGGTTGACGCAGAGTAAGAACGTTTCGACGTCGAGGATTGTTCAGTAAGAAACACAAATTATGTCTGCGTAGGGAACAACATGCTGGTGTTAGACATCCTAATTTCTGCCGGTAGCTTCAAGTGTTTCCCCTGTACACCAAGATTCCACTTCGCCAAGTCTATCTTTGCGGACAGACTAGGATCATCTCATCCAAGATTTGACTCTTCAGATGTTTTTATGCCTTTTCTCATCATTGTAGGCTTGAACCAAATGATTGCGGACGAAGTTTAAAGCTTCCAGACATCGATTATCACGACCCAACATCGACGACTACAGATGGCGTCTATGGACATTTCTGCATTTGCCACTGCACAACTCTCCCTCCTGGATGCAGAGCTCAAAGCAGAGGTAGCCGAAACGTCAGAGTTAGTGTCTCAAACCTCACCAACAAATCTTCAGCGCGCTGGGTATGCAGTCCTCAATCTGCTCGTTGCCTCTCAACGAACAGGATTAAGGGGCAAAACTGTCATTGACTTGGAGCTTGACCCTGCTGTGGGCGGTGGCGATCTTCCTGAACATGGCATCCGCACAGGGGACATAGTCAGAGTGTCAGAGCAACCCTCCGGGTCTGCAAAGAAGAAAGAGAAAACCGACATGGAGAGAAAGGGGGTTGAGGGAGTGGTGGTGAAGGTTGCGGCAAGTCACATTGCTGTGGCGCTAGGGCATGAAGATGGAGATCTGCCAGGTGGGAAGTTGTGGCTGTAAGCTCCTCCAGATGAGAGTCAATTAAGAGCAGATTATGCTAATACGAGGAGAACTTAGACTGAAGCTTGCTGATGATGTTACGTATAAGAGGTAACTCAAGCTGGCTACGGCAACGCGAGGATTGCTGCTAACAGCATACGTCAAGGATGAATCAAACCATGAGCAAGCTGCAGAAGTTCTCCGAGTCTGATTACACGCCCCTTATCCGCGTTCTGTTCGGGATATCCTCTCCTACACCTGTTCCAGAAGACCTCAAAGGTCTAAGTGAGGAAATTGAAAGCATTAACTTCATCGATCCTACTTTAAACCACTCGCAGAAGGATGCCATCCGGTTTGCCATGGCCTCCAAGGAAGTGGCACTGATCCATGGTCCTCCTGGTGTAAGTACAACCTTCCCACAAGCTTATCGGGCACGAAGCTAATCCGAACAGACAGGCAAAACTCATACTCTGATAGAGCTTATCCTGCAGCTTCTTCAACTCAAACTCCGCCTTTTGGTCTGCGGACCTTCTAACATATCAGTCGATAACATTGTTGAACGCTTGGCACTCCACAAAGTCCCGATCATTCGGCTAGGGCATCCTGCTAGATTACTGCCCTCTGTGCTCAATCACTCGCTAGAAGTGCTGACACAAACATCAGAGGCGGCGACCATAGTCCGAGATGTTAAGAAAGAAATGGATGCCAAACAAGCAAGTCTACGTAAAGCCAGAAATGGCCGGGAAAGAAGGGCTATATATGGTGATATGAAGGAGCTGAGAAAGGAGTATCGAGAGCGAGAGAAGAAGTGCGTCGACACCATTGTTGGTGAGCGTAAGGTCGTACTCACAACGCTACATGGTGCAGGTGGATTCCAACTACGGAATCAAAACTTTGACGTTGTGATCATCGACGAGGCAAGCCAAGCTCTGGAGGCTCAATGTTGGGTCCCACTCCTGTCCGCAAAGAAGGTGGTTCTGGCTGGCGACCATCTTCAGCTCCCACCAACAATAAAGTCGCTGAAGTCGAAAACCAAGGTGGAAGCTGTGAAAGGGGATGTCAACGGGACCGGAAAAATATCGTTAGAGACGACACTGTTCGATCGCCTACTCTCCCTGTACGGACCATCAATCAAAAGGATGTTGACGACGCAATATCGAATGCATGAGAAGATCATGAGATTCCCGTCCGATGAGCTTTACGAGTCTAAGTTGGCTGCAGCGGATGCAGTCAAGGCACGCCTGCTTCTGGATTTGCCCTATGAAGTCGAAGCAACCGACGACACACAAGAGCCCCTTGTATTCTGGGATACCCAAGGCGGCGACTTTCCCGAGAAGAGTGAGGAAGAAGAAGTCGGGAAAAGAGGCGGCAGAGGGATGAGGTTCGGGGAGAGCAAGAGCAACGAGATGGAAGCTGCGCTGGTGAAGAAGCACGTAGAAAGCTTGGTCAACGCTGGTACGAAGCCAGCGGACATCGCAATTGTGACACCATACAACGCTCAACTCGCACTACTGTCCCACGACCTGAAGGAAAGGTTCCCGGGCATTGAACTCGGGAGCATAGATGGCTTCCAGGGTCGAGAGAAGGAAGCTGTGATCGTGAGCCTTGTGAGAAGTAATTCGGAGCATGAAGTTGGTTTTTTGGGCGAGAAGCGAAGGCTCAACGGTAAGTACGAAAGTCACCTCGAAAGATGACCTGCCCTGATCAATGCTGCCCTGCCTCGTTCCTGCAGCCTGCCTGCAGCACATGCGGTAAGACGCGCATAACAGAAGAGTTTCAGCTAACGGATGCAAGTCGCAATGACCCGACCGAAACGACACCTATGCATCATTGGTGATTCCAGCACTGTTGGCCGGTAGGTTGAGATCGAGAACCACGTGGCGGCACTACAGCTGCTGACGATGCATAGTGGCAGTAAATTCTTGAACAGTTGGATGGAATTCTTAGAAGAACATGCTGACCTCCGCTATCCTAACATATCAGAACTAACGCTTACATGAAGTAGAAACAGCAGCCTGTTTTCAGGAGGATCAGTATGCAGGCGTTGCGATCGCTGTTGTATCGAGTTGAAGATGGGTACCTTAGCACGGAGCATGATGAAGCGAAAGCCTTCACTGGCTAAGGTACTTTTCTACCTATACCTGAAATAATGGGTGTTTCCAGTCATCATTGCCACCCGGAAGACTCGGTGCTTATTTACCGCCACAATCTCACCATGGAAATTTGTACGAGTCTCATAGAGTAGAGAGTACTCTTACTCGTCCTTACATACTCTACTAACAACCCGCCTAAATCGAAGCGTCAAGGAATCTGGAGTGGTGCTACAGCATGATCGGGGGGCTTGCGCCGCATTGATCTACTGCGCTCAGACGATCCTTTTCGCAGAGGTCGAACCAGTGGCAAGCAAGGTCAAAGCTCAGGAAGGAGAGAAAGACTGATGCCTTCGAAGATACTTGTACTTTTACTTGTTTGCTGCTATGGTACGTAGCACAGAGCTTCAGAATGGAGGATACCGGTACTACCTTATAGACGGTGAGACCGCAGAAGCACACCCTTTCACGGTTATTCTTGCAGGTACCCTTCACCTTCAGCCAATATTGATGGATACATGCATCCACGTACATGCGCACTACTGCCCTGCCCGCGTATCGATGATAGTCCTACTTCAATCGCCACTGATGAGTGGCCTATGGTACCCCTTTTCGGTCCTCTCTCCGTGGATTCGCCTTCAGAAAATAAAGGATTGTGCTGCAACAACGCAGGATCCTCCTGATGATCATCAACCTCGTAGGGGTCTGTATCATCAATAATGAGTGGAAAAGAGACGGAAGAAGATAATCTTAGTAGCAGCTAGGGGTGGCCTCCTTGCAAACAGGCGGGGTACGAGTAGTGTACCATAGAGTATGATTGGTCTTTGCGACGATCTACCGGGGCTGTACCGTACACTAAATTGACCCTAACTACCAGGTACTGTACCTTGTAGGCGATGAGGAAACCAGGACCCCTTCGACCAGGGATACACTTTCAGTCCCTGCAGCTAAGACTGATGAAAGACTGATATTTGATCGTCCAGGTGCTCTCCCTTCCCTTGGCCTTTGCCATCGGTCTGCTCTGCTCTGCTTTACTTTGCTCTACTCTTCTCGGATCATGCTATTTCTGGTCTCAGTACTGTCGGGTCTCTGATCATTCCGGCCTCTCCGCAGCCTCACCTGCATACATGAATCCACAAGTATATTTGGTCCGGTAGCCTTATGAGGATCCTCTCGAAAGTCGAAAGTTGCGCATCGGTTGGCTGGCCACACCTCATACTTCATTGACTGACGAAATTAGCTGTTTAGATTCACATTCTCTCTTCTTCCATTATACATACCAGAAATCAGGAATTGGTACAAGTCCCCTCGACAGCAGTGTTGTGGCGGGCTAGGTACTGTTCATCAACGTTGCGACACGATGCTGGTCCACACCAGTGGACGTTGTGTCGCATGTTTACCTTGTGGTCAACAGCAACAGTCCATAGCAGGTATATATCAGCGTCTGAAACTCCATTTACCATGAGCAAGCTTCAGAAGAACGCTAGCCGTCAGTCGGTGGTCTCACGACCAGGAGCAAACTCAGCTGTTGCCTCTCTCAGAAAGGGAGACGTACAGATATCAGATCCAATTCCTGTTTCTGGAGGCGTCCACAATGACTCTCAACCGCACCTTACGGGAGGTCCAAAGCGCGAAAAGAGCACCTTGAAGACAGTGATGCGTAGGCTATTTGGGAAGAAACCGGCTCAGAGACGGCGTGCCGCAGGGGCTGGACCAGCGGAGCACCACCGGAGTGTCAGTGCTTGATATACCGAGGATACTAGGACACATGGCTGATGTCGCACAGGATCCGGGAGTCTTCATAACCACGCATTCAGACATCGATTTTCAGAGGGACACTCCCGTAGCTGTTACAGAGGTTACACGGTCCAGTGCTCTTGGGTCGCATTCGCCGTTCGCGCCTCTTACGTACCACGGCCATGACCTTCCCACAACGCAGGAAGATGGCCTTCAAACGTCTCCGGAGCCTTCTCCACAGCGCCGACGAGCGACTCTTCCTAGCCTCGAGTTTACCCCGGATGAAGCAAGGACTATTGCTACCACCTTAGCACCTTACGGGAACTGTCCCTTGAGTCACGCTGCCACTGATGAGAGACCACAAGGTAGCATCGGGTTTGCGTTGACGAGCGGGAGTAATCCTAAGCGGCGGTCACGGAGCGCGGGCGCTCTACGTGACGTGGCTAGGGAGCATCGCATGTCTCCGATTCAGTGGAGAAGACGAAGTGATGAATTCCGATGTTGGCGAGAGAGCTTGGAAGAGCCGCCTCTCACTGGTCCAGTCTACGCTCCATTACACACCACGACTTTGACAGGGGAGTCGAGGTCATCGCCCGAGAATGTTGTTACAGGGGAAGAGCCATATGTTCATACGGCTGAGGAGAACCGGCGGACGTTTGACTTCGGACCCGTTGCCAATTCGATGCGTAATCAAGAAGCCGCGAGCTTAGAAGAGAGGCTTAATACGTTGGAGGTGAAGCAAATGGATCTTGAGTATGCTATATCGAAATTGCAGACACACGCACCGGAACCGGCAAAATCATCGGTGTCTGGGGCGTTGCCTAACTCACAGTTGAGGAACGCGAGCCAAGAGTCCCTATATTCGTTGCCGCATGTCTACCGAACACAACCAGTGCCAGCAGGATCTGGATCACACGGTCAACCTCAGGAACAGGCATCATCAATCCTCGGCGCAGCTTCACCAGGAACCTTGTCCGCCATGCAGGACTCCCTACACGAGGACTTTTACCCCCATACAACACATACGTTTCCCCACTTCGACCCGCGCCCCTCGAGTGCCATCACCGTAACTCATCCTCCACCAGGGCAAGAACTTTCGCCGCCTCTAGATGGCCACTCTCTTCATCCTTCTCATTTTACCGCGGAGGACGGCGATACACTCTTCGCGCTCATCAAACGCGAACAATCTGCGCGGATGATCCTGGAACAGCAAGTCCTCCGCCTCGAACAAGAGCTTCACAGTCTTCGCTCTTCATACATCCAAGAAGCGGGAAGTCCACATCTGACCTCGCTCTCGAGCTTTGCTAGTCCTCCGCCGGCGTTCGTAAGACCAAGGCAGCACTGGCAGGGCAGCGAGGCTGGCGGTAGACTGGGAAGCAAGGGATCGGTAGGTGATGTAGGTGATGAGACGGACACCGATGAAAACTTTTTGGACGTTTTCGAGACGCCGAAAGAGAGGACGGAATTCGGACCCGGGTTCTTCTAGACTACATTCATGATGGAGTGATATATAGCGACGTTGGCCTGGAGCCTACACACACATTGGAAATTTGAGGGACGGTTGGCGCATCTATACCAGCCACGAGATACATGTCAGCGGTCACAGCATTTAGCAATGAAAAGGCACGACGGTATAGTAATAATACATAGTCCATAGACACAAGAGTATTCTAAACTCCAGATCTTTCTGCAAACTACCTTATCCGCATCTCGATTGCCCAAGCTTCAGATATCTACCATTGTATTTGTTCGTTCACAGCCAACGATTTGGCATGTGATAATCAATGCGCCACTCGCCTCGGTACGGAAGCGAGCTGATGCCCGATGCCACACATCATCAATAATCCCCAGCATCGTCTGGAGACAGAAAAGTTTACTCCGAAAGTCCCTGCGCGACATCTGAAGATCTACCTTATGCAAGCCTCCCGTTCCCTTTTTCAAGCCAGTATCAGAATCGGAAACCAACCAGCAGCGACCGGCATCAGCAGAAGCAGGCCATTCCTGAACGACTGGGCATCCCATCAGCAAGGCCCAGAACAAAAAAGAACCATGTCCTCCGCGACCAGCTTCTACGACTTCAAACCACTAGACAGTGCGTCCTCGCCACCTCCCCACCACTCCCACTTCCCCCCCTCCCGAAACCATACCAGCTAACAAGAACGCCACCCCCCCCCAAAGAGCGAGGCGAGCCCTACCCCCTAACCACCCTCCGCAACAAAGTCGTCCTCGTCGTCAACACAGCCTCCAAATGCGGCTTCACGCCCCAACTCGAAGGCCTCGAAAAACTCTACCAATCCATCTCCACCAAACACCCGGACTCCTTCGTCATCCTCGCCTTCCCCTGCAACCAGTTCGCCAACCAGGACCCGGCCTCCAACGACGCCATCCAGGAATTCTGTACCCTCAACTACGGCGTCTCTTTCCCCGTGCTGGGCAAGACGGATGTGAATGGGGAGAAGGCGGAGCCGGTGTGGGAGTGGTTGAAGAGCGAGAAGCCGGGGGTCATGGGGTTGAAGAGGGTTAAGTGGAATTTCGAGAAGTTTTTGGTCGGCAGGGATGGGGGCGTTAGGGGGCGGTGGGCGAGTACGGCTAGGCCGGAGGGGATGGAGGGGGCGATTTTGGAGGAGTTGGAGAGGGGGAGGGGGGAGGAGAAGGCGGGGGAGAAGGCGGCGTTGTGAGCGGGGGAGGAGGGGGAGAAGGTGGTGTTGTGAGCATGGGGGGAGGGGGCGGCGGTGTGAATGGGGGGGAGGGACTAATGGGGTTGGCGCAGAGACGGGGTTGTTAGACTTGCTGTTTTGATGCGTGGGTTTTTGGGCTGCGGTTGCGGAGCGGAGCGCTGGAGGATGGCGGTAATTGGACTGCGTTGATACTTTACTTGCGTGAGAGGAAAGTTCACACATGTTCGGCTCAATCCTGCGGAGTAACTTAAGATAGGCAGATGAGTGTAATCGGATTTGGATAACGCCTTGTGATATTCTACAGTACCAGCATTGCTGCTTCTCAAGCAAGGTAACTCACTTAGTCATAGCTTACAGGAGTGTCATTCGTCTGGCGGGTGGCCTCACGATATTCTGTACTCAATACTGGTTATGCCGCTCTTTGGCTTGATAGTCTTTGCGCTTTCGGATGCTTTACGCTTGTACCTGCTCAGAGAACATGTGACGATTGGCTCTGCTAGATCTCGACTGCTTTCCCTGGTCTTCACTTTCCGCACCAGTGGGGCTGTCCTTGGCGGCGCCATCCCTGAAGCTCGTTATCTTTCAACTGCCAGTTCTGTGACTGGCATATCACATTCATTTACTTGCTCGAGGCGATTGTTCATACTGTTCCAGTGTTCTCGAGGCTCAATTTTATTTCTAGTTCATGAAATCAGTCATATGTACATGTGAAGCGTGCTTTATTTGCTATATTTGGGCTTAGACGGTCTATGTCGGATTGAACACCGAAGATAGGTACTACCTAAATGGTCGTTCTTCCATAGTAGACGTCTGATATCTCATCCGATATACTGTGGCGGTAGGCATGGAGTTGGTCGGTCTGAGAATACTGGAGTCCGCAACGTGAGGACATCAACCGGCTCAAAGTTTCTTGCTGTCTATTTGTCATACAATCAACGACCAGGTGGGCAGTGACTGCCCGCAAGTCGGTTACGTACCCTAATTTGGGCTGCGCTCCGAAAGTTTGGGTGACGAATTCGGCCTTCGTACCTACCGCGATTGCAGATACTCGACAGCGCTGATATATTCGAAGGTTTGCTTGCTGCAAATAATGTCCCAGACTTGGTTTCTGAGACATCTGAGGCGATGAGTTAACCGCGTCTTTTTGAGTAGTACCACTTGCGAAACCTGAAACAGCGGGAAACGGCGGGTATCGTCAACGCACGACTTCTGAGCGTGGCAAAATATAGGACTAAAACATGTTTAAAACATGTTTAAAATTTTTGAAGCTCACGTGGCTTCGAGTGTCCTTTGAGAAGTTCTGCAACCCATGCTCCGCGTGCAAAACTTTCGTTCATCAACGACCATCACCGCGTTGAGAAACGATCACTGCCAATACCGCTTGAAGGAGAGAAGAACCACCCATAATGCTCCTTGCATTCCTCGTCCTCATCTCCCTACTGTCCTCAGTCTCACCCACCAAGCCGCCTCGGAAACTCTCCCGTGCGATTACGAGTGTGGGAAGCAGCCCGGGGACACCTATATTCGAATGCTGGGCACACAGTGACGGCGATTTACACGTCACTAGCCAGAGCGACTGTGCCAAGGCCCTTAAACGGATCACGAGCGCCGATAAAGCGAATGCCCCAATGGTCTTCAGCCGTAACCCGAACGGTGGCTACCATGTACCCGCCCAAATCGATGCCGGCACCTGCATCATCTACTTCGACGTAGCTTCAACTTCAGAGAGCGCCGGCATGGACGCCCAGCTGCCAATGAGATCGCTCGTGGCCACCGCATTGCATATCGTGGAAAATTGTCTCAAAAATCCGCCTGCTTCGACGGGACTGGGCGGTCGCGCAGTCGCTCTCTCGTGGGATGGTTCGAAAGGCTTTCTTGACGTGCTCGTTTGGGGGCAGCCTCCGCCTGCTGTCGAAAGTCCGCCACTGCCGAATTGGCGTACTTGGGATCCCCTCTTTGATTTGGGGCAATAGTTTAGGCTCAAGCTCGGCGTTTTTGACAATTTGGCGTGACGGGTGGAGAAGGGTCTGTTGACACTGTACACTGGAGAAGCCATTACGGAAATTCCACTTGTTGAAAGCCTCTCATCTTGAAGTAGCGCTGGGCTCACCACTGCTCTTGGTTCGGACTCCAGTGCTTATTCTGAACGCTCTCTTACACCAGGTTTTTAGATGTATTGACTGACTTCGCTCGATACAGTCCAACAAAGCGATGGCTGGCCCTTGAGAAGCAGCTTGAGTATTCTAATCAATACTCCTCGTGAAATTGGGGTGAGGGAAGCAAGATGACTCCAATCCGACGAACGTTGGCAAATCCACAAAGAACGAGAATAGCCTCTGTACGGAAAATTAATCTGTCTCTCGGACTACGTATATTTACTTCGGACTGCTAACAATATCCTTCAATCACAATGTACTTTCGGGCCATCGAAGCTCGTACCCGAAGACGGTGCGTCTTAACAGCTCATCCTACAACCATATCAGCGGCGCCATTGCGACAAACGAGGCAAGGCAACAGCAATTACCCCAGGGTCTTCCTCAAACATGACATTGTCCATCGTCCTTTCAAGGATCTGCTCCACCGTGAGGCCCCTCTCTCTCGCCAGGTCGAAAAATGCCAGATCCTTCTCCAGCAGCCAGGGTCGATATGGCGTGAAGAAGACCAAGGCTCTCGAGTCTCTACTTTTCTTCATGAGCTGCTCAACGCTCGAGACCAGCTTCCTGTGCTCGGAGTGATTGAACAGAACATCCGCGAGGATGAGAATGTCAAAGCCCGTAGCTCCTGGGGGCAGGAACGAAGTCAGTTTCTGCGGTGCCGCTCCCCACAAGTATCCCTAGTTCCCCTTAACGACTGCTCCCAGAAAATGATCAAGCTCTGCGGACCTCAGCATGTATGTCACAGTGTTCCAGCAACTGGCCGCAATTCGAGATATTGAAGCGCAGGTTCTCGATCAGAGCCGCATCCGGATAGTCCGTCACCACGACCTGCCCCGGAGTCAACCTGTAATTCCCTCCGAGTTATCCTCTCCATCACCGACTAACCGTCCGAGCCCCTCTCGCCGCGCACGCCAAGCTCGGCAGCCCCGCCCCGGCCCCTAGCTCCAGCACATCCTTGCCCTCGATCAAGCGATTCGAGCGTTCCTCGAGATATTCGGATACCACCCGTCCGGCGTTCCATAGCAGGTGTCCCTTTGACACAGTTTAGCTTGTCGGGCCTCGACGGCGCTGGGAGTGTCGTCCTTTACCCACAGAGGATTGTGTCCCACAAGACGTAGTTTCAGAACTTCGCCCGAGGATAAGGTGTGCTCGGCGTAGGTCGGTGGCTTTGGGGGCTCGTAGTAGCCTTCTGGTTCGCGGAATAGGGCGGCGTCGAGTGGCTCTTCATCTTCGGAGACCATGCTGGAGATACAAATGTGGTATGGAGGCGGTTCTAACGTGGGTAGTGATGGAGTTAATTAGTAATCAGCCTTATCACCGTCGGGCCCATGACTTACTTTACAAAGCATCCACCTATCCAAGGTATCTTAAGGTACCTGTTATCCGCGTTGACAGCAGCTCTCACATAAGGTATCATTTGGTACCTAAGGTACGGTAACAATGCATTTATTTACCTTGAGACCGACCACAATCCCGGATCATTCTCTAGGGCCGATCTCGGTCTTCGGAAAGTCTGGGATGGAGCTGTGGTGGGGTTGGAGGGGTCTTCGGCTAAGCCGTTTTGGGAATGGAAACTGGACCCTCCGTGTGACTCGATGCTGAGAAAGCATAAGCATCCCTTTTTTCTTCTCAACGTTACTCTATTAAATATCTTTTATATCACCGTCTATGCGCTTCATCCACCTTTCCATGCTCTTTTGTAAAGACACGTCTTGTACATATTCCCCGGATTGGCTAAATCGTACATACATTATCGTTGCCTTTCGTCAAACTTCTTAAAGCTTCTTTTGTTCGACATCATCCGCTGTCTGTTGCTCGGGAGGCAAAGCCATATATCGTTACTTACCGATGATCGTGATAAAAGAACACTCCGACTATCATCTTACTAGCAGGTGTCGCGAGTGCCAGACCGATCACTTACTAATTGAGGCACACCGTCGATCAGCTATGCTGCCACCCATTCTGCCTCTCCTTGACTTCGACATCTCACCGGAAAATGGCTTCTTACCGACAGAGCTACCGTTGGAACTCCTCCCGGACCCATACTACCACAAATGGGAATCGATAGTGGCCAACCTCCAAGCACTACTGCTGAGCAAGAGACTCCGAGGTGTCATTGAAAGGCTACCAACACTCTCCACAACCAGACTTGAGCATGTGTCGGAGTGGCGGAGGGCATATATGCTCCTTGGTTTCATGACACATGCTTACATCTGGGGTGGAGACAAACCGCAAGAGGTAACTTTCAAGAAACCGAAAACCAGCATTCGGAGTATTTGTACTGACTTGGCGCAGAGAGTACCGCAGTCCATTGCGATACCATTCCTCCAAGTGTGCGCTCGACTCGAATTACCTCCCGTAGCAACGTACGCGGGTGTCGTCCTATGGAACTTCAAACCAATCTTCTCCGACGAGCCCATCGACAGTCTTGAGAACCTATCCACGCTCACCACGTTCACAGGTTCCCTCGATGAGTCCTGGTTTTACCTTGTTTCGGTCGCGATCGAGGCCCGAGGAGGACCTATAATACCGTTGATGCTCGATGCAATTGCTGCAGCCCGCATCAATGACAGCAGGACGGTGACGGAATCTCTACACACGTTCGCGGAGCGGCTGGATGAGCTAGGCAGTCTGCTACAGAGGATGTACGAGAATTGTGATCCACATGTATTCTATCATCGTATACGACCGTTCCTGGCTGGCAGTAAAAACATGGCAGATGCGGGCCTACCGAATGGGGTTATTTATGAGGATGGCAGTGGTCAAGAAAAATACACGCAATACGGTGGTGGCAGCAATGCGCAAAGTTCTCTTATACAATTCTTCGACATCGTTCTTGGCGTTGAGCACCGCCCAACGGGCCAAAAACGTGATGAGAGCTCAGAAAGCGAGCAAGAGGGCACGGCGCCGCCCCCCCGACATAACTTCATTCAAGACATGCGGTCCTACATGCCTGGTCCTCATCGGCGGTTCCTCGAGCACGTCTCGAGCGTAGCCAATATCAGAGAGTACGTCGGATCTCACACGTCCAACCGCGCTCTGAGCATTGCATACGATGCTTGTTTGGCCATGCTCCGAGCCTTGAGAGACAAACATATCCAGATGGTCTCGCGATACATCATCATCAAGTCACGGGAGTCCAGGTCAAACACTCGGTCTATCAGCCCCCGTGCCGCCCCGCAACCCATCAATATCGCCTCGGCATCGAAGCAGCAGGGGAAGGATGTCAGACCAGGAAGCAAGAAACTGAGGGGTACAGGCGGCACTGCGCTCATACCGTTTCTGAAGCAAGCAAGAGATGAGACTGGTGAACCGGCGATTGACGCGTGGGCGAAGAGACTACTCAGCAACGGGCCGGCCGATGGAGGCGCTAATTTTGCGGCGCTGGGCAAGATGGGCGAGCATGCCGATGGCGAGATGGAAATCGTCGGCTTGGCTGGAACTTGGGCCATGGATGATAGCGAGGGAGGACTGTGCCATTGGTGAGGACTTGTATGTACGAGGTTTGGTGTCACATCGTTTTAGGAATCTTCACGAGGGGAGTGATGTTAGGCACGCCATCTGAGGAGTTATGGGCTATTCGACATCCGAATAGGAGGCTTGGTGAAGCAGCCTGGCGTTTTGGATGTGACGGTACTAGATATCCCGTATTGGCTAAGACATTCTTGTTTATATTGAAAAGGGCCTCAGGGCAAGGCCGCATATAGAAGCGTTTTGACTATGATCCTCTGTTGCATATTGGTTTTCTTTCACGAGGAACCGCTCTGCCTCAACACAACAAGGAGCGCAGAGGATCATACGATGCCAACAATGTCCTCAAGCTTTATCTGTTCTTACCCTGAATGCTTCGGCATCATTGTTTTGGCAGAAAAGTAGTACTGATAAATGCATGTGAGTCGTCCGAAGAAGTGGTAGGGTTAAGGCCTGATGAAGTTATTCGGTAACGTTAGGGCGGCAACAACAACTTTACTCGATAGAGCGTGCTACTTTAGTCCACAGAGACAGCAAACCTCATCTTCATCTTGGACAACACCTCTAAAGTTCTTTATACATGCTTCAAATCTCAAGACATTAAGTTAATATTTCTGTGTCCACCGGACTGAGTCTTGATAGCTGAGTCTCTTGCAAGAGGATCGACTGAATAATCTCGCTCTCCCATTCTAGGTTTCTGAGACAGACAATACTAAGCTCCTGGAGCCGAGGAGTCTTCCACCACCCACACATTGGTCCAAGTCCAAGTCCTTCCCTTGGGGAGTCTTTCGTGTTTTAATCAAGATCCATTGTTCTTGAACACCTTTCGTATTGTTTGTCGCAGTCGCCGGTACAGTGCAGCTGCCCTACGCCGCAGTGGGCGGAACTTTACCAAGCCCTGCATCGTCCTCAAGTCTACTGCTGACTTCAATATGCTCAACTCTCCTACGCATTCTTAGGTGTCATATTGTCGTTCGCCGACTTGGTTAGCTCTCGTCTGACCTATTATCTCTTGGAATAGTCACCTATTCTTCTACTCTATCTTATCCTTATATCGACTGCTATTGATACAATTCTTCTTCCTTCTTCCTTCGTCCTACCGACTCCATCTCTCTTCTCCCTGTTCCTTCCATCTTCTCCTCATAATTGCTTTACAATCTAGACTCCCGTTGACAAGCCAGGGAATCATCTTGCCATTACCACAAGCATTAACGAGGACTCAGTAGGCCCTTCAGCAGACTTCAGAACACTTCTTTACCAGGTTAGAAAATGTCGTCTTCCAATGTCACGGCAGCTTCTTCTCCGGCTTTCGATCCCTTCTCTCAAATTTTCACCCTTCTTCTCTCTGACGGAACGCCGTTCAATGTCTCTATCCCGGACTTGGATGACTTCATCCAGTACAACGTCCAAATCTGCATCAACTACAGTGCTCAGCTCGGGGCGTCAGTGGCTCTCCTAGTCGTCCTCCTGCTACTCACCAAGAGCGAAAAGCGTCGTGCTCCAATCTTCATCCTCAACTCGCTATCCTTGGCTCTGAACACCATCAGGAACGTCCTCCAGTGTCTCTACTTCACCGGTCCTTTCTCGGAAACGTATGCCTATCTGGCTCAGGATTATTCCCGGGTCCCGCATTCACCATATGCCACCTCGATCGCGGGGAATGTACTTACGCTGATGCTTCTGATCTGCCTTGAACTGTCACTAGTCCTCCAAACGCAGGTCGTGTGTGTCACCTTGAGAGAGATCCACCGCCACTGCATTCTCGGATGCTCAATCTCCATCGCTCTGCTAGCTGTCGGGTTTCGCTTTGCCTTGGTCGTGGAGAATTCAAAGTACATCCTCGCTGCGCAGAATTTCTCGTCGTTTGAGTGGCTGGGAAGCGCGACCAATATCACAGCGTCCACGAGCATCTGTTTCTTCTGCGTCATCTTCGTCGCGAAGCTGGGACTTGCCTTGAACGCGAGACGGAAGTTAGGGCTGAGGCGGTTCGGGCCGATGCAGATCATCTTCATCATGGGCTGCCAGACTCTGGTCATTCCAGGTACGTGTGAAACACACACAATACACACCCCGCACCGCCAGCGTTCGTACCTCCAGCTAACAAGCCTCCCCTTCCAGCCATCTTCTCCATCCTGCAATACTTCACCAATATCCCCGAAATGGGCTCCAACGTCCTGACCCTCGTCGCCATCTTCCTCCCGCTCTCCTCCATTTGGGCCTCCTCCACCGTCGACAGCCCGCAGCAGAACCCGTCGACCCCGTCTTTCCGACGGAAGCTCTTCGGCAGCTACACCTCTGCCTCGAGCGGTCCCTTCGCCGACCGTAAAGCCCTCGCTGGCCCGCTCAGTCCTGCCTCCGACGCCGCGACCGCCCGTGTCAGCAATCCCTCCCTGCCGAGTCCCGCGAGGTCGGATCCGCAACACATCTATTCGGATCTTGAGGCCCAAGGCCATCTGGGTGTTATGCGCCGGCCGTAAGTGTGGCGCTGGCAACGGGGAGTAGAGAGGCCGAAACCAACCGAAGACGACATCGGTGGGTGAATGGAGCCTGTAGGATAGGATATCGAAGAAGCGGAACCTCATATTAGTATCTTGGCGTGCAGGTGTCTTGCCCGGTCAAATTGGTTATAAAGGGCGATCAACGGCGATATTGACGGGATGTACATTAGTTTTGCGAATGAAAATCTCATACTGTTTTCTATTGAGCTGTACCTTACCCCTGAGATCCCAGAAACACAGATACTCGATTCTCCTATCCAATTGGAGTTCTTCACTCTTTCTACCCTTACCTACCTTATCTATCCACTCTACTCTTTTACGATACACGTTCGCTGTTGCCTTGTTAACGGTCTCCCCATTCACCCCACCGCCACTTCCTATTCCATCCCACCACCACCACCTTCCACCCACGACTCCCTTCCCAAACGGGGCAACCCACATTGCCGCCAAACCACGATGCCAACTTCCCAATCCAGCACCCATCGCAGCTTCCTCCCATCGACTCAATTGCTAGGGGGGTCACCTCCTGCCGCCAGCGCTCCATGCCCAACAACAAAGACCTCATTCCCCCTCTTCCCTTCTCTCTTCTTTCTTCTTCTTCTTCTTCCTCTCCTCTCCCCACCAACAACACAAGACTCTCGCGGCGCGTTTGGACACACACACACACACACACACACACACACACACACACACACGCACACACTCACGCTCACGTTCACGCTCACACCCAAGCCCGCACCACCACCACGCCCACCACCATCGTCTCGAGCTATTCATTCCCTCCCTCCTCGCCTCTCCTCTCCTCTCGTCCCCAACGGCACCACGATGCCGCTCTTCTCTCTCCGTCGGGCTTCCGACTCGAGCGCGGGCTCCAAGGCGTCGCGGGTTTCGGCCCGCTTGAAAGCCAAGGCCAAGAGGGCCTTGAAGACGGTCGGGAGGACCGTCAAGGGTACGTTGCCGCTTCTATATCACATCATATTGCGTCGGCGGAGCGTCACGTCGCGTCGCCTCGCGAGACCTTGCGCGAGGGCCTCCCTCTGCAACATACCATACCACAGTACACATCGACTGACATGTCCCCATTTCCTTACAGGTGTCGTCAGTGGTGCCAAGCACCAGACGGAGGATGTGGTCGTCGCGGCGGCGGCGGCGCCGTCGGGCGCAGGAGAAGTGGGTGGTGGGCGACCGTCCGGATCTCCGGAGGAGCCCGAGCCCGAGCTCTCGCCTCCCGAGGTGCGGAGGATCCACGCCGAGTTCTGGCGGGCGTTGCGCGTCGTCGAGGCGCGGGGGCGGGCCGCGCGACCGGTACGTGCTCGTTCGACTCACTCTGTCCTGCTGTCCCGTCGGGCGGGTCGTGACGTTTTGCTGATGGGTTTGGTTTTTCTCTTCCTGCAGGCGGAGGAGGCGTCCTCTGACGGGAGCAAGTCAGAGGAGGAGGGGAAGGAGGTGGCGGTGGGGGTTCCCCCGCCGTGCGTCGAGGGCCCGAGGCCGGGGCGGCCTTGGGCTTTGAGGAGGTTTTTGGAGGAGTATTCGTGAGCTGAGGGGAGGGGAGGGGGTAAGCTGGGGCAATGCCGGGATCGACTGCTTGTTTATTCTTGCCCATCTTATCCTATCCCTTATTCTATTCTTACTCATCTTATCCTATCCCTATCCTATCCCTATCCTATTCTTACTCATCTTATCCTATTCCTATCCTATCCCTTATCCTATTCTTACTCATCTTATCCTATCCCTATCCTTTTCTTACTGACCTAAGGTACTCTTACTGACATCTTTATCGATCCCGGAGTTGCCTCAGCGTGGTTGGTTGGTCGGTTTCGGCGTTTGGGGGTCTGGTGTTTTGTGGTTGGCTATTCTTTATTGAGCATTTTCAAGATAGAAGATCTGCGTTGTAGCCGCCGTGTGGCTTGGGTCTAGAAACCTTTGAGCCCGGTGAGAATGCAGTTTGCAACCGCCAGCTTTGGTTCCCTGTCACGATGATTTGATGATGTGTAGTTGTTTCGATCAATGCTCTCATTGTGAGTTAGGATTGTTTGGTTGATACTCTTCTGAAATGCTGTTGTAGTGTGCGATTCTCTAGTGTGGAGTGCCGAAGCAGGTGATTCGAACATATGTATTGAGAAGATTGTTGCGAGTTGCGAGAAAGATGGCCATCTTGTTTTCGTGTTGCACACCCACTCTTGAGCCATTCAGATACATTGATTGCTTCATTAATATCTCTTATGATCCTGCATACCATAACAGGCCATTGACACCCAGAAGCCAAGGTGTCGTCATTGTTTCGTCAGGCATGAGAAGCTCCGGAAACGACATGACAGAGAAACCAACAGTTTTCGGTATAGAGAAAATGAGAAGGCAAAATACGCTATCGACCAAGACCACATCCTACTAGCCGCCAAGATCGACAGATATGAGGGTAGAGAGCCACAACTGAAAGCGAAATGAAGTCATCTTTATCTGATACTCGTGAACGAAAACAGTCGGTGTTGAGCACTTCACGTAGAAGAGAGAAAGTAACACATATGACTTGTAACAAAGCAATGTTCTGTGTAGGCAAGCCGCCATGAGTGTACTCACGGCCTGATGCATTCATATCATGATAAACCCTCTGGCCGCACACTCGAGTCTCTGCCTTCCGTTGCATTAGGGGACGATTCGTTTGGTCGTGTAATATGCGGAACATTAGGGCTAAAGACTGATATCTCCGTTGTGAAATCTAGCGGACCGCTGATGTTTGAGTGCATGATTAGCTTAAGCTGATGGAGCGTATAGATTCAAGTGCGTGGATCACGAAACGAACGAGGGTAAAATCTCCCGACGCTCAACGGAGGTAGATGATGAGTTGATAGCCACTCTCGGTAATTGACAAGCCCTCAGGAGTGATTTTAACTCAGTCACAGAGATGAGATGAATATGAAGCGCTGGAATCATAGAGCGTGAGCTCATTCCATGAGGTAGTCTTTCAGGAATTCTCCACTCAGGGATAAGAGATCTTGGCATAATACCCCTGAGAGACGCCAACGACGAGTAAGGGAAAGTACTACAACATTCAAGCCCGCCATTTCGGATATGTCAAGGCCGTACACTTGCATAAGAGAATAGAAATGCATTGACGATAATGATATCGTTTCAAAAAGAGTCGTGTAACTCGACCTACACAGAGGGCCGGGCTAATGTTGACGGAGCCAGTACCAGAAGCCAAAAGTTGAGAAAACAAAGCACCTGAAAACGGCAAGGCTGATCTTTCGAGTGGCCGCAAACGACGTGCGGCAATCACGAGATGGCAGCATGACAAAGACACGGAAAGGCTGAATCCTCTGACTTGTTCAACTCTTTGCTGGATGGTCCTTTCGCTGCTGTACGCAAGACGTGAGACGCAAGACGCATGCTGCTGTGGTTGAACGAGTTTGCTGTCGCTTCGGACCCCACGGAAGTCGAGACGCACATGGGTTACCTCATACCTCGGGTGAAGTCTTAGTCTTCAGCCTAACCGGTACCCCACGCTCCCAGTCTGACAACACATCTACGTCCAATCATCACTGCATGCAGAACGCCCTAGATCGCAAAGTATATAGCAGTCATCAGGCAACGAATACTCTTCCTCCTCCCAGATCTCAAGTTCTCGTCTCGCCCCCAACTGACCATTCTGGACCCCACACCTTAACCCTCCCGACAGCTGGCAATCGTAGCCTCGCGAGAGAAAAGGCAAGGCCCGCGAACCACGACCATCCCGGCCCCCACGTCCAACAGTGTGCGGCAGAAAGAGCCCGGCCTGTTCGGAAGAAAGTACCATCTTCCGCAAACGGTCGTTTTTGCATCCTCACCACCCACTCCCTCTCCTCCAAACAAAGACTCCCAAACCCACGTTCCCCACAACCGCCGCCTCGCGAACCTCCTCCCACTTCCAGAAATGGCGGCGGCACCTCTCTCATCCCCCTCCGCAGACCAAGCAACCCGCTTCTTCGCGCCGCCCTTCCCACCCACCTCGAGCCCTCTCACACGACATCAACAACAACAACAAAAACAGCAACACCCCAACCCAGCTTCCTCGTCCTCATCATCAGCACAGACAACGTCCGAGCACGCATCAATACAGCCGTCACATCACGAACCACGCCTCCCACTGTACGCGCAGCAAGGAGTACCCACCAACGATCCCTCATCTGCCACGTCGCCGTTCCTGCGCGACTTCAACCTCGTCGCAGAAGCGGCCAAGAGGGCGCAGATGGCGGTCTTGATGCGTGATCTGGAGGGCGTGGCGTTATGAAACTCACTCTCGCGCGGAGAGAGAGAAAAGCTCTGAGTAGGGTTTGAGGGGCTCGTCGTTCTTTCCATCATCAATTGATTAAACGAGATTTTCAGGGCATGGATGGAGATTATACATTATACACGGGTGTTCGGGGGATTTCTATTGGAACATGGACTAGCGTGTACGGTTTTACGGGTCCTTTTGTCTTGGGTTGGGGGGCCTTTCACGTGCGCTTGCTTTGCATGCTTGTAACTATCTATCTGCGGTCTTATATCGTCGAGGATAGTTCGATGGGGGGGAGCAGAATAGAAGCTCTCTTTCGTCAGTTGCACGTTCCATTTCCCGTCCTACTGTTTCTCGCACTTCCGCCCAATCACCCCTCGGCAGAAGCCCTACGTCGTCAGATCTCTAGCGAACATAATAGCCCCGGCTCGGAAGAGCACCCGCTCCCAATTATCGCTGACGTTGAGGGTCGCATAGTGTAGCAGCAGCCCAAAAATTCGGCATCTTTGGTCTGGAAAAGCTCCTGGGCAGGACACCCGTCACTAGCGTCACCCCTGCCCTAACCTTCTCCTAAGCCCCTTCTTCCAGTGCCAGACTTATAAAACGCTCTTGCGGCGCATCTAATTCTCCCTACACTGACTCCGTTTTGTGCATGCAAGGCACTGGAGGTATCAACCTTGTAAGCCACCAAATGACGTTTAGAGGTACCATGGCTTGCGACCCCGCTAGTGGAAAGGGAAGGCGAGCGGAGACGGTTGTCACTGTGGTGTGGGATTGAGGAGAGCGAGGGTGATGTTGGCCCACCAGATATAAATATCTTGAAGCGGTCACCATGTAAGAAACTTGAAGCAGGGCACTCGTCATGTTTAAAGCTAGCTATATGTAAACTAGGCAAGCAGCAGGATACCCGCTACGTCTACAGCAATATACGGTATGTGAGATCGGATGTCCTGTCAACGTAGTCTGAAACCTAGGCCAATATCACGGTACATTGCCCTTTCGGTGCGAAACCACTGAGCTGGAGTGCCAGAGTCGGCACCGATCACATCTACGGTGTGACTGGCCAGCTTGCCCTTGCAGGCCTCGAATCTCCTAGGCTCAAGCGTCACGCTACAGCTGCTTTCGTGTCCGTGCGGATGCTGCGACGGTGAGCTTGCGGAGCCTAGGAATGGTAGATCGGGAAAGAGAATGGCGGGGTCGAAGTTGATCAGCACGATGGCTTTGCCTCCGGGGGAAGAGGATGAGCCGGCCATATAAACGATCGATCGTTCATCTGAGCTGGCTTCCACTTCGCTCATGTCTGTACAGTGGTTGAGGATGTTAAGGAGCTGCGGAGGCGCGTTGTCCGGGGGCCATAGTCGGATGCCCCGGTCGACAAACGCTTCCTCACTACCCTCGATGACTCGGCCGTTCTCTTCGCTGCGCTCGCGTTTTCGCAAAGTGCCATCCTCGTTGAAGGGTGAGGCACGTTTGCGAGAACCGATGCGTATGCGTACTCGTTGAGGAGGGCGACGGATCAGTGTTGCCGGGATAGGGGTTATATTATCTAAAACGACGTCTAGAAAGGAGGAGCTGCAGGGGATGTACGTCCGGTACTTCGTCTTGGCGAGTGTGAAGATTTGGCACGGCTTTGAGACTGGATCTTCTTCGGGGTGCCAATTACGTGGGAGGCGCGTGCTTGGCGGCGCCCAATGTGGCTTGCTATTCTCGTCAATGGTACTGGCGAGAGGATCGTTGGTTGGTAAAGGTCGTGAGACCGGAAATCGGCTCGTAGGCGCGGTACCGTTGACGGATGTCGGCCGCGCACATGTCAAGGTATCTGACTCGTGACTTAGCCGAAAATCGATTTTTTGCGTGTAGAACGTGCGCATGCTTTTGCTTCCACCGCCGTGCCATTCGCGGCGACACTCCACGATCAAGAGTTTGCCGGAACGTTCATCTGTACGCATACCAAGATCCGTCCACGAGTCGTTGATAGGACCCTCGATATGCTGCCTGCGCCATATTTCTGTATTCGCCTCTATGCAGTCTTTCCGAGGCTTATCCAGGGGAAAGCGTAGGCAATGGTAATATGACGTCCAATCCACCTCTTCCACGTCGAACGACGTCTGATTTGACAGGGCATAAAAATAGCCGTTGTGGATCTCAAAGGCCACAGTAGAGCCGATATCAGACCCGACCAGGTCCGAAAGCTGCAGGACATGGTCTTTGGTACTCGGAGGTCGATTGGGCAGCTTAATGTCTCTAATAACCCATTCGTGATGGCCATGTGAGGCAATGCCGGAATGCGTGCCATAATAGAGATAATCTTTGTTGTGCCGGACAAAGAGCTTCTCGGTCGTCTCGAGCCGTATTGCAGCCCGGATCCTTTTCCGGGTTGCTGGTCCAGGCCTCACGTCAAGAGCGACAAGCCAAGCAGCCTGGTCGTCGTTGTCGGGCTCGTATAGAAAGGCCAAAACATGCTCACTGTAGTTCAGCAGGGTGAGTTGCCCGTGCCGGCCCGCGGTATTTCCAAGGACTGTGTAGTCAAGCAAAGTGGGCAAATGAATGACGCTCTCTTCCTGGGCACCATCATGTACTCTCAACACCCGTATATGCTGATCTTGAATATAGCATAAAACTCCTCCCTGATAAACATATGTGGTCCCGTAGCCAACGATAAGGACAGAATGCGGCTGGGCAGTCGCGAATGCTTCTCTTCTGCGGAAGACCCTCTGTACGGCATCCGCATAGGTGATCGCCCCGGACTTTGCAAGCTGCCCTTCCTTCGTATGTGACACGTGTCTCTGTGATCAGCTTAATCAGCTGATATGCCACAGACGTACTGGAAGTTGGGAAAACCACCTCCACCGCCTGTTTACAGATGGGTTCGCCACTGAAGACTGATCTCAATTGCCTGTCCGTATCCCTGAGACTGAGATACTCCTCGAAATTGAGGCTGCTTGAAATGTTGTACAGAATATCAAATGGCAATGAGTGAAGGGTCAGAGGCATACTTTTGCCCGGACGGTCGTGACGTTGTACAAGTACAGAAAACGACGATGACGCCCAAACCAAAAGAGATGATTACTTTTTGAGATTGAGGAGACCAAGGTTCGAGAAAGCAACCGACAACAATAGCAGTAGAGGAAAGTTCCAGAGACAACAAATTAAGGACAACCTGCTCAAGGAATGCACTCATCCTTGCACACGATCTCGGCACACGACAATTCCCAATCTTAGTATTCTGGACGGTGAAACGTATCCATCCTGTGGAATGGATGGGCTTCACGACAGGGAGGCTGTCCATTGAAGCTTTATGACTTGAGCACAGCCGCGCATTGCAACATCACGTCAAGCGGAAGGTGCGGAGGTCAGGGGTAACCTTTTGCACAGCCCGCAATGTGATGTGATAGAGAAGCTCCTCAACAATTGAGCCTCAATTCTGATCCACAATGCATCCAGCCATATCCTGGTGCGAGCGTGAGGCTCAACTAGGATGGGGGCAATGATGCGCAGGTAAAGCCTAATATTCTGTACGCGAAGCTACCAAGGTTCTTCCTGGCCCCGCTGCAGGCGCCTCTGTACTTCATGTGGTAAGAGCAGAGCCTCCAAACCCCTGACTGGTGAAGACAAGGAATGACACTCACATAGCATAGATGTTACATGTGAGGCCTTGACTCTCTTCATACGTGATAAGGCTAGGCTTGATCCAACCACAACAGCAAGAGCATCTTGGTGCAGTCATATTTGCTCCACATATGTTGGGGCGATATGCGCATAGGTACATCTAATGAAGCTACCTGTCCTCATCGCCAAAGTACACGCCTCGTATCCAATGCCTAGAGGTCTCCTTCTCGCTATATGTGACGTATAACCCGTTCAGAGTAGATTGATAGAGCAAAGACTATTCATCTCGATCGACGTGACGGACCGTGCCTTTAGAAGAAGGTAATGAGACGCCAGTGTACCTAAGATAAACAACAGCCTCCAGCCTCGTCTAGCAAACACTTGTTGGTGCATTTGAACCTAGTTTGATGGTGCCATGTATTCTTGCCATTACCAAGTAGGATATGTGAGCCTAGATATCACGCGAACAGAAGCAAGGCTACGAACTGGAGAGTGTTGAGTGCAGCAAGGCTTGCGAAGCCGCACTTACTGTGTTTGGGGTGCAGCGCAAATGGAAGCTAACCAAAACGATTGTGCCATTGGTCAACTTGTAAGAGATGCTGTGAGATATGCTTCAAGCCTAGTGCGCATGGAGTGGATCTATGAAGCCAGCTTATGAATGCTTCGCGAACAAACGGGCCACTGGGCAAACCGGAAGTAGCATGCAGGTGAATAAGGACACGAATCCTTTGAAATTGAACATGGGTATTAATACAAGCACAAGCGCTTGCATTCGGTAAAGCCCTCAATAGTAGAAGGCAAGACATCCAATACACAAACGCACAGAAAGATTGTCGAACATGGAGGAACCAAATGGTCTGCTGAGGCTCCACAGAACAACGTGTGGAACAGGACAGCATGATGGTGCTGTACCGTAACGGTTCCCTGCAGGAAGAGCAGAGCGGGCACCGAGCAATTCTCCAAGGACATCTGATTATGATGAACCCGGCTTGAAGGTAGCAATGGCCTGATGTCTCTCCTGTGACTTCGAGCCTGCTCTCCTTTTGATATAGACCGTTGGTGCTGGCATTGGCTGATGTATTGCCCCGTGGCAGTTACCGTTAAGTTACGGAAGGCAATACCTTACGGACGCCGAAGCGAAAGCATTAGGAGCCATTAACTTACTGTGGGCTTTATTAGGTAACTTCGGAAAGAGGTCAACGATAATACAGGACTACTGTTCAGGGCGGGCCTTCTTGAGGTTGATTCCGCATCATGATGCTACCTTGAGTGTCACGGCAACGTTCAGGAATGAGCTTCCGTCGCTCTTTTCCCCAATTGCGAACAAACATCAATGCGGTTGATCGTCAAAACTACCTCCTCAAGTCTTGTCAATGCTACAGAACGCCCTCATCCACAGGTTCGACCATGTGAAACCCAAAGAACCCGCAGTCATGACTCTCCCATCCATATACTTCTCCTCCCCAAGGTTGTACAGGAGAGCATCGAATGGTTCAACAGACCGAAAAATAGCCCACCAGCACCCTAGGCTGCACAGAACTTCATGACCAGTGCCGCAGCGTTGAAGCGTTGGTCGCATGTCCGGGTAGTAAGAGTAGATAGCATACGTTGGGGTCGACCAGGGCCAGAAGAAAGCCCGTACAAGTTCGAGTGCAAAGAGGATCATCCACGCTCGAACATCTGCGTTGGGGATTCACATTCTCCATGGATAGTCGGGCTCCGCCGAGAAACTGGTACCAAAAGCTATGATAGCTTAGGTGAGGTCTTCTTATCACCACCTAGGTACCTTGGGTATCGTACACGTGTCCTGATAGCATCAGAGCCCAACCTAGCCAGCTTGTCCAGGTTATCCCTTACCTAAATACTCCAATCAAGGAACAATGGTTGCGCCGAGTCATGATGCACCATCACCTTAGTTCAGACGCACGTAGTTCCCTGACTCGTAACGTTAGCGTGCACGATGAGGCTCTTGAGGGAAACACATTTTCTCCTACCTGGAAACTGGCCTTGCCGACCCGCTACCTTACCAGTCCACCACTCGTTGACGTTAGGCGTTCTTTGAATAATCTCGATCACATCCCCTGCGGTAAAACTAAGATCGTCTTCAGCCTGCGCTTCATAATCGTATAACGCCGTTACTGTTTCCGCTGCTGGAGCTCCGCTAAATCTCGACGGTTTCGGTTTTGGCGGTGGAGGTGCGGCGCCCTTTGCCTTTGCTACCGCGCCCCATGAGCTCCCGGTACTATTGGCCCGACCTATGGCCGAAGACGATCCGCTAAGGTTTGGGGAAAGTCCAGGCGTATACGGGGGAGGCGGGTTCTCAACGAAATCATGAGTCTGGCGTCTCGAAGGAGGCGTTGAGGATTTGTTTTCCAAAGCTAGTTTACTCCCAGGAGTGTACCGGAGACCCGGCTTCTTACCCCCAGTCGTTTTGAAATGGACTATGGACAGAGCCTCAGCCTGCTCTTGGATGTCTCCTCGTTTCTTCCTAAAGGCAGCTTCCACGTCCAGTGTGAGGTCAAAGTAGCCGATATCAATACTCTGCATCTTCTCATGCAAGGTGTAAAATACGTTTAGCTGCATGTAGTAGAAGGACTGGAACAGCGGTTGAATGAATTCGCGCTCAAGAGCGAACAACTTGGGTAATTCGTCTTTGAGAAGGTCATTGAAGTAGTTGAATTCTTGTGTCGCTTGTTCCACATCGCTCTCTGCCTTGTACAAAGCCTTCTCATCCTTCAGCGATTTGTCCTTTTTATCTTGGAGTTTCTTCAGAGTTGCTCGATGCCTGTCGTAGTCGAGCTGTTTATGTTGACGCTTCGTCGCTGACTTTCGGATTACTTTGATAATCTCAAGTAGTTCATCTGCTGGTCTGATGACCCTTGTATCTATCATCTCAAGCTCGGGCTGAAGCGTTTCGAGAAGCTCGCGAACGATAGACTCATACTCTTCACAGGCCCGGATGCCTTCTGGATTCCCTTCTACTATCGCAGACTCAGGATCGGAAACGCGTCCCGATATAGGCTTGTAGATGTCTGCGACTGCTTTCGCGAATCCAATTTGGTGATTCAGCATCCCTTTGTGGTGTGATGTTAGTGATAGCGATGCAAGAATTTCCACTGCCGGGCTCGTACCATTGATAGCATCAAAGTACCTCCACAAAATCAGCCGGTCTGACCTGAACGTTTGTTCTCGGTGAGTTTACTCACTTTTTCGACTCCTCGTGGAGTTTCTTTGTTTCCTATGCTCGCCAAACACTCGTAAGGCAATGTTGTTATATCAAGTGTATTGAATAGAGCCCTGCGAACCTTTTCCAATTCCGCGAACCTTCTCTCTGCGTCGATGTATACAGCATCTTTGGTGTTGTCTCCCTATCATAACTAACGTCAACTCGGAGCTCTCTTCTCCACTTATCTCTGGAGGCTGCATGTCAAGCTATGTACCAGATTGAATCTTTGTTTGAAGGTTTGTGGGGCCTGCACAATCATTAGCTCTTTTTTCAACTACTCGACTAAACACGGCCTTTGCAAAAGACTGATAGAATCGGCAGATTGACTCACTCTAGTAACACCTCTTTGCAGTCCTTTGAAACTCATCACGCTCGCTGGAATCTTACGATTCTATGGGCTGGCTTGTATGGCGTTCAGAGCATAGGACGAGAGGGCTTTGTAGATGAGATGCAAAGGTAATGATCAGATCAGGCTCGGGCCTGGAGACGGTGATTGCTACTGTCACACAGAAGCTTACGCCGAATGCGAGCGCGCGATGACGAAGCGTTTCGAGGCTCGGTGATTTTGCAGCGCCGGAGACTGCGCGGCTTCCAGTGAAGACACACCTGAGCTGAGCAGCAAAGATAGCTAACGAATAGTCATAAATGCTGAGCGTAAGATCTTAGAGTAAGTCATGTATGATTATTTCCAATCTTCGTGGCTGTTTGGGTGTACCTTCGTAGCTTCCACAACAATGCTACAGTACATGCATGCGTACCTAGTGTCGATTACAAAGCACACGTCGCTACATCATTTGCCCCTCGGCCTTGGAGGCAAAAGTTACAAGATAGATCACCGACGCATAAGGTATCTTGCAGTCCTTCGCATCAGCCATAGGAAGGGAAGTCAATCATTTGACTTTCAAGATGTCATATACGGGACCCTCCATAGTTAGACAGGCCGCCAAGGTTTGTTTACGACAGTTATCAGCACGAACTCGATTGGCAACTTCTCCTCACCTACGGACAGCAGTCGTCGCTGCTGTCACCAAACCAGCGAGACGCACGTATGTCTCGGAGACTAAGGACAGAAGCGCACAGGTCAATGTAGATACCACGATCAGAGCGGACCATGAAGCCTTTATCTCACAAACTGGAACCAAACCGGAGGATGTCAAGATGCCAGGAACGGGCCTCAGTGCAGATGCCATGATGAGTCCTGCAGCGGGTATCTTGAAGCAGGCAACTGTCATGGATGAAGGGACCCGGCCTATCTACCTCGACATGCAAGCTACGACTCCAACCGATCCTCGAGTACTGGACGCTATGCTCCCTTTTTTTACCGGTCTCTTCGGTAACCCACACTCACGTACGCACGCATACGGATGGGAGACGGAGAAAGCTGCCGAGCAGGCGCGGGAGCATGTCGCAGCCCTCATTGGTGCCGATTCGAAAGAGATAATCTTCACGAGCGGAGCCACGGAAAGCAACAACATGAGCATCAAGGGCGTGGCAAGGTTTTTCGGGCGCTCAGGAAAGAAGAAGCACATCATTACCAGCCAGACAGAACACAAATGTGTACTCGACAGCTGCCGACATCTTCAGGATGAAGGGTTCGAGGTGACGTACTTGCCAGTGCAGAACAGTGGTCTTATCGACATGAAGGATCTCGAAGCCGCAATCAGGCCAGATACCTGTCTCGTCAGCATAATGACGGTGAATAATGAGATAGGGGTAATACAGCCAATGGAAGAGATCGGCAAGCTATGCCGATCAAAAAAGGTCTTCTTTCACTCGGACGGTGCGCAAGCTGTGGGCAAGATTCCAGTGGACGTCAACAAATGGAACGTGGATCTGATGTCAATTTCTGCTCATAAAATCTACGGACCAAACGGTATTGGCGCTTGTTATGTGCGAAGAAGGCCTAGAGTCAGGATCGACCCGATTATTAGTGGCGGAGGGCAGGAGAGAGGTCTCAGGAGCGGCACGCTTGCTCCAGCATTAGTCGTTGGCTTTGGAGAGGCTTGCAGGATCGCTAAAGAGGATATGGAGGTCAGTAACAAATCTTGTTTTGCCCGTAACGAGACTTGACGTGATTTTTTTGCAATATTTGCATTGAAGAGACCAAAGTGTTGGTGAGCCCTGCGGTAATATACCTTATCTTTACCGGAGGGTCATGAACGAATTAGCAGGGGCTATGATCAAATTCTAGTTGTTCCTGCTTGCGTTATGTTTGTATACGATTCAGGGAGGTTGCTAACCCTACCTCCGTATAGTACGACTCAAAGCGCATCAAGGCTTTGTCTGACCGCCTGCTCAAGGGGCTCTTATCTCTTGAACATACGTCACAAAATGGCGACCCAGAGCATTTCTACCCTGGTTGTGTGAACGTTTCGTTTGCTTACGTCGAAGGCGAGTCCCTCCTCATGGCCTTGAAAGACATCGCGCTGTCGTCGGGAAGCGCATGCACATCGGCCTCGCTAGAGCCGAGCTACGTACTCAGAGCGTTAGGCAACAGTGATGAGAATGCACACAGCAGTATCAGATTTGGGATCGGTAGATTTACTACAGAAAGCGAGATTGACTATGTTCTGAAGGCTGTCAAGGAGAGAGTCAGTTTCTTGCGGGAGTTGAGTCCGTTATGGGAGTTGGTGCAGGAGGGTGTTGCTCTGGACAGTATACAATGGAGTCAGCACTGAGGGGTGGGGTTATTTGACATATTGTTGGTCCTTACGAGACGATGATGATACGGAGCGCTCGGTTTGGGACTCGGCCTGGGAGCGATTACTTTTCTGTATAATAGCTCAGCCATCACTCGGGCTTGACTCGGGACTAAAATATTGGCTTCTTTGTACATATCAACGCTGTTCATACCTGTACCCTGCAAAGGAGGCTTTCGTACATACCTATAGCTCTCTAAGAAGACATGGGGGCAGATTGGGTGGTAGGACGTTACTCACTGATTGTAACTTGGCGCAAGTAGTCGACATCCAAAGACCCTCTTACGCCTTGAGTATGTCCATGTCAACTTCCAAATACTATCCTCCGTACTATTGGTTGGTCAACAGCCCTTAAATGCCACTTGCCCACCTGCGTAGATGCACTCCTTATGTGCACTAACGGCGAACCTTCTGGGGGCAGTTGAACATCAGATATGACAGCGGTACCACAAAAGGTCCTGAACTGGCTGTATAGTGTTCTTACAAGCGTATGTCCCAGTGGATACTCCGTTCGCACTTAGGCATGGCAAGCTGACATTGTAGTGACACAGGAATATAGGGACGTCAACAGGACATATACCAACGTTGCGCAAACCCTCTCACACTATCCATCGCTATCTCCACAGACAGACGTTTACAGTACGGTTGCGGCCTTTTCTTTGTCTGCTCTATGCTGAGTTTCCCTAGACTCCTGCTGATGCCGTGTACAATGCAGCGTACGACTCTGGCCAATCCTCACTGCTGCTCCACCTCAATGGCACGTTGCCTGTTACATTCCGTGGCACCACGTACAGGTTTCCTATTGCGCTATGGATACCCCACGCCTACCCGAAGGAAGTGCCCATATGCTATGTTATCCCCACGCAAGGCATGGTGGTTCGGCCGGGCCAACACGTCAGTGGGGAGGGAAGGGTATACCATCCATATCTGGCAGACTGGGCGAATGGGAGAGGCGGATTAAATGTGAGTCAAGTTCCTTCGAATGTGGACTTGGCAAATCTCTAGACTATGACAGGGAGAGGACCCTTGCCGCAGAATGCCCCCTTGAGGAGCGTTAGGGTCTCCACACCGGGCTTCCGCTAACAGTCAGGCTTGTCAAGCCAACCTTACTAGACTTCCTCTCTATGCTCCGTGAAGTCTTCACAAGAGAGCCCCCAGTTACTGCGAAGCAGCAGCCGCAACAACAACTGCTGCCACGTCCAGACTTCGAACCAATGAACCGTCCAGAACCTGGCCCTCCGCCACTGCCTCCTCTACCACCTGAGCTTGGCAGTCGTCCTACAATATCTCAAATCACGCCACAGCACTCTATTACAGAGACTGTTCCTCCAACTCCGCCTCCCAAACCTTTCGAGAGTCGAACAGATCGTTCAGCATTCCAGACCAATCGACCACCTCCGTTCCCTCCACTACCGGGAACACCGACTAGCCAATACGGTCCGCCTCCAGGACGATATCCAAATGGGTATAATCAGCCACCCCATCCAGCGCCGCAACATTTACCCCAGCGGTCTAGCAGCTTGAGAGATGACTATGGCCCATCTGTGCCACCACAGTATGAGCTACAGCATCCACAACAACAGTATATCCGGGCCGATCCATACAGTCCTATGAGCACTATCTCAGCGGAAGGGACAGCATCGAGACACTTAAATCAACGAACGCAAATTCTCAACCAAGAATATCCCCACCCTCCGCAACCCGGAGGACCAGGCAACCAATATACTCCACCCCTCCCACCGCAACGGCAACCTCCAGGATACCCGACGTACGCGCAACAGGAGAGTCCACAGCAGCAAAGACCCAATTATCCACCTTACCTCAGGCAACCACCGGCTCAAGCCTCGAACAACCCTCCTCCCTCCCACCAAACCCCGGACCTCCTCACCTCCCCGCTCGACATCCCTCTGCCAACACCAACCAACGAGTCGATCGCGCCGCCAATACCCCCAAACCCCGAAAAAGACGCACTCCTGGCCGCGCTCTCCACAACCTTGACCCACCAACTGCACTCCAACGTCCATCAAAACACCACCATCCTCCCCCCCCTGTACGCCCAACACACTGCCCTGCAAACCGCTTCCCAGTCCCTCCAGCACGAGCTCCACACCCTACACGCCCTTTCCGGGACCCTCTCGTCGAACGAAAAGATCCTGCATTCCTCCCTCCGCGCCGCCGACCGCGTCATGGCGTCTGCGTCCAAGCGCCAGCCGCCCAGCGTTGACGAGGTATTGGTCGCGCCAACGGTTGTTGGGGGGCAGTTGTATGAGCTCGTGGCTGAGGAACAGGCGATCGGGGATGCGATTTTCGTGTTGGGGAGGGGGTTGGATGGGGGACGGGTTGGGGTCGAGGGCTGGTTGAGGCTGACGAGGGGGTTGGCGAGGGAGAGGTTTTTGAAGAAGGCGCTTGTTCGGAAGATTGTTAGAGGGATGGGGCTGGATGAAGGGAGGCGGGACTGGGGCTGATGGATCTGGTTGTTACTGCTTTGGGCGTACTATGTTAGGTGGTCGTGCACGTTGAGTTGCTTGTATATTTGGGCGGGAACTCTCGTCCCATAGTTCGTATACATGACTTGAGTATTGGTGGAATTGGGTCCCAAGCCCACGGAGCGGAGAATTTTATATCTACAAAATTAAGGTCGCCATTGTACTGTAACAGCAATGTTCCTCGTATATCTCCACCTTTTTGTTCGGGTCTTCCGTTGCGCCCCACTAAGACCCTGCATGAGGTCGAACGCCTCCTGCTCATGCTAAATAGTCGACGCGGCACGTACGTTCCATTGTGCGGAGAAATCTTTGCTCTTCAGAGACAATAATTATTTCAATCGGCGATGGGCGCAGTGACGGCCCCGTGCGCGCAAATATTCCTGTGACATCATAGCTGAATTCTAACCCCCACATGACACCAAACAAACCGCGGTATATAAAAACCATCGAACCACTTCCCCACCAAGTCTCCGAAACCGCCCAACGCATTCAAACACCAAAAGAACAGCTTTCTAGATACACGCAGAACCCAAAAGCACAGCGACCTTTTTTTTACAACACCGCCAGTATGTCTAGCAACGACAACACCTCGACGCTCGGCTCCTACATCGACTCGGCCAAAGGCGCCGCGCAGTCCATGCTAGGTTCCATCACCGGCAACCAAGCCGACAAGGCACGTCTCCCCTCGCCCCTCCCTTCCCCTTTTCCCTCCCCTCTCCACCCTCTTCCCCAACAAACCCCCAACAACACCCCACTAACCCACCCCTCCCTCCCCACGCAGACCTCCGGCGAAGCAACACGCACCCAAGCCCAACACGAGAAAGCCGGCTCCGACACAATCGCCAAGCTCGGACCCATCGGCATCTCGCCGTCGGGCGGCATGTCAGCCGACGACCCGAAGCGCAGCGAAGGCAGCTGGAACCAGACGATCGGGTCCGGCAAGGAGATGCTCGGCAACGCCGTCGGGGCCGAGGGCCTGAAGCGCGAAGGCATCGAGCAGAACCGGCAGGGCAAGGGCCAGGAGGCCGAGGGCCAGCTGAGCGACTTGGGCAGCGGGGTGCAGGATCGGGTCGGTGGCAAGGTCGGGGCTGTGGTGGCGAGCGTCAAGGGGGATCGCGAGAGGGAGGAGGCGGAGAGGGCGAGGCATGATGGGGGGAAGACGTTGCAGCGGAGTGCGGAGGGGGGGATTCAGAGGAGTGCGGATTATTAGGGGGGGTGGTGGGCTGGTTAGGTTGGGGTAGGTGGGGTTTCTGGTGTGGTGTGGATGGGGTGGGGGTGATGTTGTGGGCTGTGGCGGGTGAGCGTTGTTGCGTTCGTTGAGACGGATGAGAAATCCTCTCCTCTCTTGTATAACGGTAGTTACGTAGTGTCAATCTGACCAGCACTATGTTTGGCTATAACTATGGCTTTGACAGAGCCACGACGCAGAGCACAAAAGGCTGGATAGGAAGAATGAAGCAAGTGAGCTAATGGTCCCTGTGATTACCACCTCGAAGGCTAGGAATTGCTGATGTGGGACTTAGGTAGACTTCAGATATAAATATCATTTACTGTTAGACATTGTGTGGAGGTAAAGTCTCGCAGTACGGCAAACATAACACTCCCTTCATGTACTGCGTCTTGCCCTTGGGTGACCTCATTATGAACATCTGTAAGACTGAGCCACTAGAAGTCACTGACCTAACAAATGCTTCGGAGTTTCATTCAGTTGACCTGACTTCGTGCTCATTTGTCCTATAGACCTGATCAAAAGAGCGACAATACGGTAACACCGCTATGAACACCGATATTGATAATGGCGCTAGGGCTGATGTCCGGTTAGCGTCCACTTTGACTTGCTGTAAAGCTAATGCACGTCAGATCTCTATCGGACAAAGATCAAAACCATCTGCAGATCACCACTTGAGGGAGCGGGGAGAGGGGAGGAGATGTATGGAGTGATGGCTACATCAAGAATCAGTCTAGTGGAGCATATCGACGAGACAGCCGTGTGGTGCATTGCAACCGGTGATGCTCACCTACCGAAACTCTACTCCGTGGGCAAAGGGTTGAAGACGTGCACGGCCAAAAGCGATGCGGTAGGCGCTTCAGCAATTATATGTACGCTTGAATCTCCTTGCTGGAGCAGCCAATGCTGAGTTGTGGTCAGACGCCTACTCAGATGCGATCCTTCTGGAGGCTCTCGAACCCCATGTTTCCATCCTACCTCCGAGTTGGACAAGCCTAAGTAGCGACACAAACAAGCATGAAGGCGTCCGCGTTCGGCCATCTATTCCGCAAGCTCAGATATTGGTGCAGTTGCGACCGGGTGATCAATTTTTGATTTCTTCCAGAAGATTTTCTCTCACCGTATCCGAGCCTGATCCTGTCCAGTTTACTCCGTCCGTCAGCGATCATTCCATGGTCGTTGACCTTGAAGACGAAGATGACAACGCCGACACCAGCTTATCTCGGCAGGATGATGGCAAAACTGACCATGCCGTTGCAAGCGCTTCTCAGCCCTCACTTCCTGGTGATGAGATCGCTATGCTGGAGTCTCCCAGCCTCACTGCATCCCATCAGATTGGCATGGAATCTAGCAAAGAAACTAGCCTAGTGAAAACTGCCAGAAAGGAGCAACAGAACGACTCAACAAGGGAAGAAAAAGTACAGGAACTTAACGGCGGACCACTCTCAGATGGAATCTCTGATATAAGTTCAGATAAAGGAAAGCTAGAGCAAGACTCAACTCCTGTTGAGTTAAAAGCAGCAAGAGTGCCCCATAAGCTTGTATTCCCTGGGATTCGCACTTGGCCTGAAGACAATCAGAGCGACTCGAAAGCTTTGCCAATCGCTGCAATCAGCTCCAGGTTGGCTCAGAGTAGGGGCGAAACGTCCCCGGCGCCTTCAGAGACAGAAGTTACGCATTCAAGAACGTTGCTTGCTCCGATCATACCCGAAGTCGACAAGCTGCTGGGAGATGACGTGGATATATCAAGCGTCCTAGCCCAAGCTCAAGCTAAGCCATCGCTGGATACAGAGGAGGACCAGCAGACCCCTAACGAGCAGCCTCCCAAAGTTGCGCAGTGTCCTAGCGTCTTCCAAGCAACAGAATATCACGATGCGCATCCGGTCGTTGGCTCTACCACTCCTTCCTCGCCAGTAATCAATAGAGCTTCGAGCCACCAAGTTTGTGACTCAAATTTGGCTGCAGATTCTGGGGTAGAGAGAACCTATCACGAAGAAGATCCCACAGAGGCGCTGGATGTCCTGCCACAAGCTGAATCTGTAGATACACAGACCAGTACCATAGCCAGGGTAGACGAACTCTTCCACCTTGCAGGAGCTGATTCAGATCTAAACAACATCGTGTCTAGTCCTGGCAAAGTCAGAATCGCGACCGAGATCAAAGCTGAGACCAAGGATAAAGACTGGCTCGAACCCGGCACAGATCTGGCAGCGATCATAGATGGGAGCATGGAGAGCGATGACGAACTAGACTCCCCGAATCCCACGTCACTTCCGGCGCGAGGTAGACCAAAAGCTGTACAGACATACAAGTTGAAGAGTAGACTTAAGCGAAAGTTGAAAAGCCCTGAGAAAGACGCGAGCCTTCAACTCGAAGCTCCCACTAAGAGAAGAAAGACTCGGGATCCAGAGAGCAGCATGGGGAGTACTATCGAAGTACGGCCACGTTCGTCAAGACGGAAGGGGATGACCTCGTCTCAGGCGTCAAAAAGAAAGATCAGGCGAGTGTCAGCTCCGTCCGCAGAGCCAAATCTCTCCAGCCCGAGCCAGGGAACAGCCCAGAGTCAAGGGATAGAGGCTCAAAGCTACGAAGGTCTGCCTCCTCGGGTACTCTTCAGTAGCAACAGCAAGGTTGACGAAAAACCTTACTTGATGGCTTTCTTTAATCGTCAAGGCGGAAGGCAGGTGAAAGCTGTCAAGGACTGTACCATCCTATGTGTTGGCCCTGGAGAGTTAAAGAAAACGAGCAAGTTACTGCTAGCCGTTGTGTCAGGAAAGGACGTTGTCAGAGACAAGTGGCTCGTAGACAGTGCGAGGCAACACCGCCTGCTCGACCCCAAACCGTACGCCGCAGAAGATCCAGACCGAGAAGCCGAATGGGGAACGAAGCTTGGAGACGCGATAGCTCGCGGTAAAGCTGGTAGCCAACCATTCGTAGGGTGGACTATCTTTTTCACTCCGGGACTGAAGAAAGAACTAGGAAGCGGTTTCTTAGAACTGAAGAATATTGCTATCCTCGCCGGCGCGGCTGCGGTGCATGCCAGACTACCACCCAAGGGAGCCGGTCCACAGCCGAACACCCTCGTCGTAGCCAGTTCAAACGACAGAGACGCCCAAACCCTGGCCGAAGCGGGCTGGATCTGCTACAGCAAAGACGTCATTTCTCTGAGCGTATTGCAAGGAAGATTGAATACGGAAAGCTTCAGGCTCGATCTCCAGCCATCACCCACTGAACCGGACGGTGGCCGAAGAAACACGAAGAGATGAATGACACCTATGAGATACGATGGGGCAGAGACGGCCATGTCCTTACGAGTCCAGTAGGTTATCCGGTGGATGCCGGAAACATCGGCCATGTCACATGAGTATGGCGCAGCGGACTGCAACCGGGGTGCATGTGTGCTTGCATTGCAGGAGCTTTCTTTTGGCGATGTCTACGTTGCCACGTGTGGCGCTCACCGGCGTCCGGGCATTTGCTGTCGTCGGCTAGATACCCCACAATCGAACTTCATCTCATCCATGCCATAGGCTCGTCACAAGTAGTCATACTCAGACCTGGCTGTGAGTGTGCATCCGCTGACTGGTGGGTATTCGGATGCCCTACCCTGCCAAGCCACCTTCACCATTCTCGGCTATCCTCCTGTATAAAGCACTGTCTTCGGATAATGTGTTCCCACCGATATCTTATGCCCCTGAAAACATCCGTCACTTCCACATCCTCACCCACATTCATCTATAACGATGCCGACAACCTTCCTGACCGTTTCTCAAACACGCCCAACGGAGACCGGCATGTTCTGTGAGTGGTTGCCTCAGGGGAGGTGACGACTCTCACTTAAACCCTAAGGTTAGGGTGGCTGTCGGGTCGGGTCGGGCCCAGATTTTAGGACCCAACCTGACTCACTGAGCCCTACTTTGCAACCCAACCCGACCCTGTGCAGGGTCAGGTTTCAGACAGGGTCAGATTGAGCTATTCTTGACAGCCTGAACTAAATCAGAATTAATTAGCTTCTGTTATTAAGCAGCTTTATATTGACAGCAGCTACTATTACAACATTTTCAATTAACATTGTGCACAATTCTTCTTGTTTGACTACATGTCTGCTTTATAAGCATTATATGTGAGCATTATTAACTTAATTATCAGATCACTCATTCTCTACAGAGCAAAAATACATTGATTAGTACACTTTATCTTTTTAATAAGTCTGCAATATATGAAAGATTGCTTTCATCTTTTGCAATTTTTCTGATATTGTCAGATTTTCTTTCTTATGTAGCTCAGCAACTATATCACAAATAAGTCATGAAAGAGATTCTAAATATGCAAGAACTTATACTTTTAAAAAATGTATGAAGATATGTCTCACTTATCTTCTGCAAATTCATAATGACTGACTGATTTCACTTTAAGCTGTCATTATACTGATTAAAAATCTCTTCAATCAGCAATGAGAAGAATTTTAAATCTAAAGTAAAAGAATGCAACTTCTATCAATACTGTCACTGCTGCATTGCATAAGCTAATCAGAGAGTGTTAAAATTGAGCATTTTAATTTAATTTGATGATGCAATCATGTGACTTACTTGACTCTTTTTGTGCAGAAACTAATTTGAAAAAAGAAGAATTATTAATGATTTAATCTTCTTCTTTAAAGATATCATGCTTAACAGCTCATTCTTTGCTTTCATTTTATGAACTTAATTCTATCTCATATATCTTCATCTATAATTTATATTCTATTCTCTTCAATAAATCTTATATTGTCAGATTCACAAGCTCTAAAGTCTGCTTAATATTTCTTTATGACTTTAACTTTCATTGTGACTCTGTCATGCTATACAACATAATTTTAATGTCAGTTTCTTTACTGTGAGAAGATCTATACTTAATAAAGAAATTGCAACTAATATAATTGAGATACTACACTTTACAAATTATATTTATTGCTTTAAATTTCTCAGATAGTAGCTTAAGAAGAAATAATCATGAATCAATAAATTTAAATAATTGTGCAGCTTGATTTAAATTGATCTTAATTATCTACAAATTCACTGATAACAAAAACACAGCATTCATGTAAACAAATGATAATATAGAGACTTAGCAAGTTCATTTATCTTTAATACAACACTTTCTACATTTTCTTTCTACAGAACATCTTACTTTTTGTATTAAGCTTTTTATATTTTCTTTTTGCATCATGTAAATAAAGTAAGTAATGAAAAGATATAATGCTGACTTTCATTTTAAAGATACATCATCAAAACAGAGAAAACTGAGTGCAAAGATTATCTTTATTAATGTAGTAAAAGTATTAAACTTCATATCTTTCATTACTGAACTGAATTAATTCATCAACATAGTAAAAGCATCAGACTTTACATCTTTCATTACTGAATGAGATTAACTCATCAGTAAAAGAACACATTTTATTAATATATTAGATTTTTCATCTCAATCTGAGAAGAAGAAAAAGAAAAAAATTAATAAAATTAATTTATCTATCTTAGACATTGCTGCACATCTGAAGAAAGAAAACTTTGCTAATTAACAAAAAAGAATAAAGACATTTATTAATTACTCTGAATTCACACTTAATGCTGTACTGCCTCAAAGTATTTTAACTGCTTCTTTCACTTCTTCTGACTCAAAATCTAGTATGTAACTTCACTTATTATAATACTCAATTATAATGCACAAAATGTATACTAAATCAGAGACTAAATCATATTCAAGAACTCAGAAGCTCTTTATTTATTCTTTTATTAAGTTCTTTATGTTCTGATATCACTCAGAAATTAACTTCATCACATTCTTCAGTGATTAATGCATTCATAAATGCTGATATTGAAGAGACTCAAGAGCAGAATGATATGACAATGAATAGATTGAATACAGATCTTAAACATAATTTAGAATATAAGAAGCTTAAGATGAGAATTTAAAGAGCAAAATATGCAGTTAAGATAAGAAAGAAAATTGTTGCTAAGAGATATGCAGAGAATGAGCATGATGAGTATTAATAAATGATTATAGTGTTCTGTATCAGACTTTAACTTTATTTGTAGTGATCTTTCTTACAGATCAGAATGTAATGACTGAATAAAAGAAGAATGAAGATACTGCTCAGCAAAACAACTTAGTCATAACTGCTAAAGAAACATAAGCTTTGTATAAGCTTCTTAAAGCAAAGAGTACTTTCTCAATAACTAAAGAAAAGATATATCAACTTTATTTGACATTTAATCTGTGCTGATATGATTAAATTGAAAAAGCAGACAAGCATATTTAAAATTGTTGAAGTAACTGTTTAGATAAAGTAGTTAAGCATTAAGAATGAATTATTCAATTCAACAGCTATAAATAACTTACTACAGCTAAAGATAAGAATTCAAATCTTATTATGCAGATTTTTAATAGCAGCATACTCAATTCAGAGCATATAGCAGACAAGAAGAATCATTAATGTATATTATACTTTTAATACTTCTTTATAATGAGTCTGAAGACAAAAGCTAATGTTGTTTCATTCTATAGTTATCAGCTCTCAATAGTGTTCAATGTCTTTGCAGATAAGAATGAAGAAGCAGAGATAATATTGAGTAATAATGAGAGTAAAGTTACAGTAGCTTTTTCTGTTTAAATGATGCTGAATAAAAACATTAATGATGAGTGTATCTTTCTTAAATCTGATGAACTTGTGCACACAGATATCAGAAAGACAATATTGAAAAAAGACAAAATATATTAATTCTGCACTGTTTATTTATCAGAGATCTAATTAAATTTTAAACTTCATAGACTGTTACTTTAATGTCAAAGAGTGATGAAGTTAAGATACAAATTGATCAGATATAATTATATTACTTTATTGTAACACTCTTTACAATTGTCTATTAGCTTCTTGCTGATTAACTATATTTATGAATTAAGATCAACAACAAAGATTAACTGTCAACATCACAAATTTTAATCTTTACTAATGATGCAGATCAAGAGGCAGAAGACTCAGTGAAGATACAGAATAATGATGAGAAGAATGAAGATCATTATAATGATGATAATGATAGTGTCAACAAAAATACAGAGAATCAGAATGAATTTTAATGCTTTAAGCAAAGTTAAATGTTCTTAAAGACTCTTGAACATTGTTTTCTACATCTGAGTACATTTAATTTTAATACTTCACTCAATACTATTAGCTCACATGTAACTTGTACTTATCACAAGCAATTTAAGAAAATTGAAGTGTTCATAAACTGCATAGAAAGAGTAAAGAGATTTAATGTTTAAATTAAAAATTATGTTAAGCATATGTTTATTGAGATTATTGATGCTTGAATCAATGAATGTTAACATTATCTTCAGATAAGAAAGAATGAATTTTTCTTGACTTTAAATAATCATTAATGATATCAATAAATGAAAGATTCTGTCTCTTATAAAATTGTAATACTGAAGCAGTTAAGAACTTAATGTACTTTATCTGTGCTTTTAAGTATGAGTGCAGTGCTTTTAATAATTTTTTATTTTGTTAATGAAAAAGACTTTTTTCTTTTAATCAATGTTGTATTGTATTCAAGACTGTGTATATATTGATAGTCAATGTACTTTGAGCAGAGTTGTTTAAGTAAATGATTTAAAGACTGAGACTGATGATTATTAAGTTATCATTGATGATTTTAGTAGCTGATGCATTGATTGTTGTAGTGAGTCTTTTAGACAATAAATTTATGTAATCTTTAATCTTTCTTAATTTATGACTATGATCATCATTAGTGATTGCATATTCTGAGTGTGTGCTGTTTAAGATATTTATAATGCTTAATTGTATCACTTCTATATTTAAAGTTTAATCATAATCATCATTGTTAAGTCTTAAATCAATGTTCTTATCTTAATTATGATCACAAAGTCTGAAGTTAATGTTGTTCTCATAGTCATTATCATTATAAAGATCATTATCACTGAAGTAATGATCTGATAAAAGCTCTGTACATAATTCAATTACTGTTAAATTCAGCTCATCTGCTGATGAATCTTTCTCATCACTATTAACAATCATTGTCAATGCAGATCTCTCTTTAATTATTTCTATCACTTTTACTGCAAGAATGAACATATCATAATATTTAATTAGCATAATGTTCTTAATAGTGTCTGAGTTCAGTCAATTTCAACAATATGTAATTATGTCTCAAGCTGTGTTGAATAAGCATTTGACTTCAATATCTGCTGTAGAAATTGCAAGTATATCTTTTACAAATTGTATCATTGCTGATTTTAAGTTCTTCATCAGCTTTCAGTAATCAAGTATTAAAACATTTACATCTGACACTGAAGACTTTTGCAGATAATCTGAGACTTTTTCTGTCACAGATATGTCTTGATGCTTTTTCACATTTTTTATACAACTCATCATTGCTATCATCTTCTTCTTCTTTAAATTAAGAATTCTCAAATCATCATTTAATGATTCTTTCTTCAAGTGCTGATAGTTAGCTCTGTAGTATTGTTAAAACTTAAGTTTATACTTTAAACATAAATCTTCTCAGCCTTCTCTTTATTGAAACAATATGTCAGTCTTGCTATGTAATATTTATTAAGAACTAAGAATATTCTACATTGTATATGTTAAGCTTATTGCATGAATTCAATATGACATCAAGATTACAGAACAATTCTTAATTAATTTTTATCTTTTTATAATATTGAGTCAGTTTCTTTTTTAATGCATTAATGACATTTTACAGCTCAGCACTGAAAAACAATTCAAACTCTTTAATTGCTTCATTTTGTTTTTTAAGATGATTAAATAGATCATTGTATGTATATTACAGCTTATAAATTGTTAATTTATTGATAGCACTCATTGTCTCTGTTTAGTTCTTAAAGTGCTTCAGAAGATACAGTATGTATTTAATATGTTGTTACTCTTTTATATTGTATCTAAGAAGTTTCATTCTGCTTATTGTCAAAGTCAGACATTCTATTCATTAAGAAAGTTCAGTTTATAACTTATATACTTAACTCAGTATATTATATAAAGAGTTTCATCAAGTTCTTACATTCTTAATCATACTTCATGAATTTGTCTTCTGCAAATCTTTGAACAACTCTAGACACTGTGATGATGTCATAATGACAATAGTTAGTAATTGAATCTATATGAGATTTTTGTTAAAATATTAACTCAACAGATATGAGCATTATAATAAAGCATTATAAAAGATATACTAATCTTTTTCAGTATAATGTCAAAGAAGTAGTCTTTGTCAATTATGAAATTTTATAGTTCATCATCATTAAATGTAGTGATGAGCTGATCATTCTTTGTATTCACTTTCAGATATATAAGTAGCTGACTGACTGCAAGCTAAATTACATATACTATACAGTTCATAATTTCAGTTTCATCACTTCAGATGATATTCTTCTGACTTAAAAGCTGACTTAAATAATATTGTAATGTATAATTGTTAAATGCATTGTCTGCTGTAACTATCAGCAATTAATGTGTCAGATTTCACTTCTTCAACATCTTAAGAACATACTCAGCAAGGTTTTCATCATTATATTGACTTTTTAATTCTCTAAAGACTAAAAGTATCTCTGTATACTTTTACTCAGCATCAATAAAGTATGCAGTAATGTCTAAAAATGCAAGATGATTTGAACTGCTTCATTCATTAAGTGCAATGAAGACTTTAATCTGTATTTTAAGCTCTGCAAGCACATCTTTTTAAATATTCACAGCACAACACTTAAGAAGTTATGCAATCTTGCTTTGATCTAAAATCTTAATATTGACATGACACATCTAGATGAGCTTTCAGAACTTTACATACTCAACAGCACAAAAGAGTATATTGAGTGCTATAATGAATTGAAGAATTTGCTGATTAAAGACTTTAAGAATAAAGTTAAATGATTTGATAATGATTTTTTGAACTGTCTGTCAAACAGTGAGCATTATATTAAAGCATTATAATTGAAAATTATAGCATATCTTTAAGTTCATCACTTCAAAGATTGAAATCTGTCTTTCTGATGCTGATTTTATCTTTCAGCAACTGCTGCTTTTCAGATAACATTTTATGATGATTATTTCATTATTTTTTGATGCTGAATAATTTATAATATTGTAACAGTTAACACACATTACATCTAATCTTTCATTATATTTATTAACTACTTCAGCAAAGAACTGTCAGATCTCTGCTGAGTAAGCTAAACTGTTTTATATTATTTAAGTATGATTCTTAATTTTAATATCTGTGTTCTAACTTCATACAGTTATTTCTCATCAGTCTTAAAACTCTCACTTTATTGCAGATCTTCAAAGAACATACTTTGAATTTAAAGTGTCTGCAAGAATTAAAGAACAAGATTGATTTAATTAAGATGACTCAGTTTTATTACTGAAAGTACTCAGAAATAATCTTTCTGAGTTGTTTAAGATCTGACTGAATGATGAGCTGTATAAAGACATAATGTTGAGTTATTGTAGTAAGTTAAGCAAATAAATGATACTTTGTTGTACTTTAAGTGATGTGTTGATGATAGTGTGTTGTGAGAGTTTCAAAATTAATATATATAAAATTGTAGTTATGTGACAGAACATGTATCTGAATGTAAAATGAATTTTTTACAATATCAATTATGATAGACACTATTTGAAAATTACTATGTATAGCAAATATTAAGTATCAATGAAGAGATTTCTCATTGAAAAATCTTTAATTAATAATTAAAGATCTATTTAATTATTCTTTATCTTACATCTTTAATCTCTGAGGATCAGCTTTCTATTTAATTAATAATGACTACTTACTATTTTTCTTACTACTCTCTTCATCACTAATAAATTCAACATTCTTCTCATCATCTTCACTGTCATCAATCAAGTCATCAAGAACAAATTCATCAATGAAATCATCATTCAAAAATTTCTCATCTTTAGACATCATCACACAAGCTTCATCAGCATCTTCAATTACACTCTTTTCATCTTCTTTCTTCTGATCAAGTGCAAACTCTTAGATGTAACTAGTTAATGTTAAAGTTAAGAAGTGTTATAATTAAGTAATATAATATTTATACATAATTAAAGTCATTGATGTGTTCAGAATCAAGAACTTCACTATAGAAGTAATGTATAATCTTAATGAAGTCAGAGTCTTCAGCATCATGTAGCTCTTGCTTTTTCATATTGTTAAGAACTCTTTCACAGTGCTTAATTACAACTGTTAGATACTTCTCAATTTGATAATTAATGTTGATGCACTTCTGCTGAATAACTTCATCTTTGTTGATATTCTAAAGAATGTCAGAGAGTCTATAAAAGATATAGATATAATATATTTTTTACTTCACTTTTATGAACTCTCACTCTTCTTTTAGCACAAGAACTTCAGCAAATAACATTTTCTTTTTAGTCTTTTCTTTAAGTTAAGCTCAGTTCTCATTCTTCATTAACTTGTTTCTCAACTCATCTTCATAGTAGACATCTACAGATAGTTAAAAACAATATAATTAAGCATAATAATTTTAAAGAAGTTTTACAAGAAATTTTACAGTTGTATTACTTCTTTAAGATCTCATCTTTAATCTTCTCTTTCATGATCTTCTTTAATGCTGAGTCTGCAGTCTAATATACATCAATCTTTTTCAATACATCTTTTTTCTGTTTCACAACTTCACAATTCATCATCTTTGCATTTTTAATTCATCTAAAGTTCTCATTCTTTATATATTTCTGTCATTTCTCTCTTGCACATACAGTCTTTAAGTTGTTCAAGTACTCACTAAATGTCTTTTTTAAATCATATATAGACTTCTGTAAACAGTCATGATAGTTAGATCTCTCTTCAGAGACTGAGAATAAGTTAAAAATTAAGCATTTTGCAGTTTACAGTGAAAGCTTAATGTCTAAATCTGTCATGATAAGAATCTAAAATATGTAGTTAGCTGCTGAGTTCTATATTGAGCAATATAATTAAGCATTATATGTGCACATCACAGCTGCACATCAAAGTGAAGTACAAGAGCAATGTATAAGATTAAATCTTAAGAAATGAGCAGTAAAATAAGTAATAGCATTGAGCAATATATTTAGTGAGTGTAGAGATTGAGTAGAAACAGAGTGAATGTAGTAGATTGAGTGACAGAGATAAAGATAAGAAAGTGTTAAATTGAATGTTAAAAATAAATGTGTTGATATATTTATTTATAACATTAATGCACATATTATAAGTAAATATATTATTTATCAGCAATCTAACACCTAAGTATTGCTAACACCTAAAAGCTCTCAATACATCTTTTAATTACACACTTTCAAACTACAACACACTTTCAAATTACAACACATCTTCAAACTACAAGATCACTCTAAAACTCATTATCATTCACAAATACATTTAAATTACTTTCTCATAATACTTCTGTTAACTTAATCTTAAAGCATCATTATATCATTATATTATATCATAGCACATATCAAGAAAACTTCAAGACACAGTATTACAAAGACTGTATTAGGTGAAGAAAAGACAGCAGCAGCAGAAAGAACATTTAGAAAGACATTTAAGAAAGAAAAAATTGATGTTGATAAAAAGAAAAAAACAAATAATGCTGTAGATATAGAAGAAAATACTGAAGCATTTAAGTCAGCTTACTGCTGAAAGTCAGGCAGTAAGCTTAATTTTAATATATAATATAATGTTTAATAATAATATTCTGTTCTACAGCTGTCATTCTTCATGAAATACATCACTATCAGAAATTAACAGATTTTCTAATAGCAAAACTACTCTTTTAAAGACTTTGTTGCAAGATAACTTAAGATTATTTAAAGAGAGTTTTTTTTCAGTATAAAATGTTTTGTTTTTAAAGTTCAGTCATTAACAGTCTGCAGAAGATAGTAAAAGTATATATTGTTGTTTTCTTTAAAAGTATGTTTAATGAACTGTACAGTAATTATCATTTATTAGTTAACAGAATGCAGATGTTAATCTGACTGCAATTTATACAAAGTGAATTATTATTCAGCACAAGGACATGTCTCTTATTAAGAGATATATGCATAACTGAAACATCATGTTTAAAGATGCAGATTGAAGCAATCATTACTAAACTATTTTGAGAATATCTAACTCTCAATGTAGTAAATAGATAGACTAAATTGAAAGCTGTTTAACTGTGTATATATAATGCTCACTTATAATGCTCATGTATCAGTAATCTTTAAGCTCATAATTTCTACTCTTGAGTCAAGTCTCAAGAGCTCACTTACTAATCAGTCTCAGAATTCTTAAAATCTGAACAGAGCTTCTGAGTTGAGTCAGACTTCAATGTTCAAGCCTGATCTGGATTTTCAGGCTGACAATTGAAGCTCAATTCAATCTGACCTGAAAGCCCTGTCCAGGTCAGGCTGGGTTAACCTGATCTGACGGCCACCCTACCTAAGGTACAGTACCACCCTTGGCTGTGCGCAACACCCTCCCTTGTACAGTACAGCGAGGCTTTTCACGTTGACAGTTGAAGTCAACGTTCACCCTAAGTTAGCGGGGTAACATAACGGTAAGGTAGATGCGGCACGGAGGTCGAGGTGGAGCGCTGTTATGCACATTGAAAATCCGTCTGGGGCAAAGGGATGCTATTGCGCCGGTTGCAGTGATGATGCACTCAACTACTGGGTAATGCTTGCACAACTCACCTTAGAGTATATCTGCGTCGCCAAGGGAGCTTGCATAAAGTGAGGTCAGCATCCCTGCTACAAGGTGGAGGTTGTAAGTGATCAAACCAAGTCATCGCATCACGGTTTGCTGAAGCGCTTCTGTGTCGAGACGCCGCGCGGTCAGGGTCAGGGCCAGGGTCAGGGCCAGGGCCGCTGCGGATAAGCGTTGGCGGCTTAGCGTAGCAACATGGATGTGAGGGGGGAGGGATCGAGCAGAATGCCCTAACTTAGGTGTGATATGGCTACCTTTCCTTACTTGGTGGAAATGGGGTGGTGGAGGGATGACTTGAGTGTCTCCTGTCTCTCCACATCCATGCTCATGCTGTCTGAAGGATTCGTGCGACTTGGACTTGGACAGGCGAGGGCGAGGGGCTTGAAATCAACGGTCATCGCCGTACATATATATTTTTATTTTATGGCGGGGTCCAAGGCTGCATTGACATTGTGTCTACCGTACGTAAGGTAGTCACTCGGTTGGGTGTTGACTCTCGATCCAGAAACAGAAACAAGTGGCCGTTTCCCGACATCTGGCATCCAAGCTGTGGAACGCTCTGTGACGGTTTGTTCTTTATTCAGTGTGGGGACTTGAGAGCATTTACGAACCCTTATGTTTCAGGTTGTAGTGATGCTCCTTTTCAGCCATGTCTTGGACGGATAAATAGATCAGTCTCCGACAACACGAGCTAAGTTGAGGCGCTAAATCACGTGGAAGCGCCCCTTTGGCGACACGCCCTCGTCCCTCGACCCGTCATGTCGGGCTTTGATATCGATATCGATTGGCTGGGAGCTGCCCAAGTGCCAACGGAAATCATGATGGTAATGATGATACGAATTATGATGGGATGAAAAAGTCCGGGAAGCGAGATTGCGAAGGGGAAAACGAGATCGAGGCGGCTACTCTAGCAGGGACTGGGATACATACTTTAGGCGGTCCCGTAGAATTGGGATGCGACTTGAGTTTCCTCCCCTCTTTCTTGCAGAAGAGTGTCTGACCTTCCTCGGACAATCGACTCGTACTGATGAAATGCGTAGGCCCCCGCTTCAATCCATGGACTGAGATATCAGCTATCAAGTCTCCCTACCTTAGGCATACCGTAGTTGCCCAAATACGGTGGCGGATGTGAAACGCATTGAAAATGCTTTTCAGCCGTCCTTGGTGCATATCAAAGTCCAATCGGGCGAAGCGCCCGCCCAATGGTCTCGGGTGGAAAGTCAAGAAGAGAGGCGTCTGGCTTGCGCTGAGATTGAGATTGATGGCGTCTGAGGGGGGAACTCGATCTTAAAGGCCCGGGACACACACACACACTCTCTCTCTCTCTCTCTTTACACAAACACATGCAGCCGACGTTTCATGCTTCCAGAAACCAACACCAGCCGAAGCGCCTTCGCGGAAATTATAATTAGTAATAATCGCGACGAAAGAGAGGAAAAGGGAGAAAATATAATCACCCGAGACAATATCAATGGGCTCAACGATCTCTGTCCTACCCACCTCAGCTCACCGAGCTATGCGTAGGGTAACTTAACTTACGGAGCTCAAGTCTGGCTTTCCCACATTCATCTCGGCAGGATAGATACTTACTTGTTTTACCTTTCACTGACGCATGGCTTCCTGCACGAGTAAAGTATGTGAGCCTAAATCGCAGAAAAGGAGAAAAAAAACTGCAGTGAATGATGGTGGGGTGCGTGCAGTGAAGATGGGAGGACTTGGTGAAGTGATTTGAGCGCTGAAGATGAAGTGAAAGTGGAAGTGAATCGATTTCGTGCGACCTTCCATATCCACTTCCTCGCGTCCCGTCTTGATATTTGATCTCTTCCTATCCTCCACTTCTTGTAAAACCTCACACTCTTTTGCCGTCCTTACCATCCAAATTCTACTTCTCTTCATCTATCTGCCTCTTCTCTCATCCAAACGCGTGATAGAGTCTGAGACTCTAACGCATCTACGATCCTTACTCGTCTTCTTCCAAACCAACTGAAGGTTCACATTCACTCATACCATAGTCCTCACCGGTCGTACACTCCTTTCCCCTCCATTTCCTGTTGAGATTTGAGATCTCAAACTTCTTAAATTTCCACTTCGCCGTACAACAGCGACACGATGCATGTCACCGTCGTCAATACGTTAGCCCTAGGGCTCCTCTCAACCTTGGTCGTGCCAGTTACTTCCTTCTGGCGCCTACCTTGCAAAGTACCCGTCGTCACCGAACGCGCCGATCCGATTATTAGTCCTGGCAAGGTGTCCGGCCATGTCCACACCATTATGGGTGGAAATGGTTTCGGATTCACCATGGACTATGCTCAGGCGAGAGCCTCAACCTGCTCCTCCTGCACCGTCACTAAGGATATGTCCAACTATTGGGTCCCGTCTCTCTACTTCAAAGCGAAGAACGGTAGCTTCACTAGCGTGAACCAGGCTGGTGGTGCTACGGTCTACTATGAGTAAGTCACAATCCCCTTGCGCTGTTCGGACGTTGCAGTCTCTGATATCTTCTAGGCAGCGTGTGGGATATACTGGAGAGAAATTGCTTGCTTTTCCGGAAGGTTTCCGCATGGTAGCCGGTAATCCGTTCGCTCGTAGCTATACAGGAGCCATCGATGCGCAAGCAATCACCTACGCTTGTCTGAACTACAATGGCCCTCCCACAAAGGAGACGAATGGCTTTCCCACCACCAACTGCCCAGATGGTTTACGCGCCCAAGTCTATTTCCCGTCTTGCTGGGATGGCGTCAACCTCGATTCGCCGGATCACAAGTCTCACGTGTCTTACCCGGCTAGCTACAATAACGGCGCTTGCCCTAGTTCGCACCCCAAGCACTTGATCTCGCTCTTTTATGAGGTCATCTGGAATGTCAACGACTTCGCCAATGAATGGTACGGAAACACCCAGCCTTTTGTCTGGGCTCAGGGCGATCCGACTGGCTATGGGTATCATGGCGATTTTGTAAGTTCTCTTCACCGTACCCTTTCGTCTTAAGAGACTATCTGCTGACACAGTCAGGTCAACGGCTGGGACGTTCCAACCCTTCAAAATGCCGTCGACACCTGCACCGCCGAGAGTGGTAATGTCGAAGACTGCAAGGTTTTTAGTCTCATCTCAGACGGCCAGGCCGAAGGCTGCAGGATCCCACCTTCGATCAACGAAAACGTGTTCGGCAATCTGGACGCGCTCCCCGGGTGCAATCCCGTACAGAATGGTCCAGGTGAAGCGGTCCCGAAGAGTGATTGCGGTGCACCAAACACCATTGGCACCCCTGAAACGTACTTTACCGATTTGACCGTGTCGAAGAAGTGGGAGTATGCCGGTTGTGGTACGGACAGCATCGTCGCACGTGTTCTGACCGGCGACCACGAGAGCAACGACAAGATGACTGTCGAGACCTGCGTTGACTACTGCTCTAGCAAAGGATTCTCTGTCGCTGGACTTGAATATTCCCGAGAGTGTTACTGCGGTAATAGCATTGGGAAAACAGGCGCTCCAGTTCCCGGGGTTATGGGTAACTGCATGATGAAATGCGTCGGCGACTCTGGAGAATATTGTGGTGGTTATGCCGCCATCTCTCTGTATCAGAAGTGCGGCAGCACGTGCCAGAACGTACAATTCGGTGTCGTCGGTAACTCCACCTCACCCGCCTCGACAGACTCTTCCGCTCCAGCAGCTCCGGCCGATGCTCGAGGCAATAACCTGGTCTCATCGTCCGAGTCCGTTTCTGCAAGCTCGACGACAACTCAAGCAGCTAGCTCTTCCGCGGCTCCCGTCAACACTGATGCTGTAAAATCTAAAGCTACCCCTGAAGCACCAATCGCTACAGCCACAGCCTCTTCCGACTCGACTCCCCCAACCGGCGCCTCGGAAGTTCCATCCGGCACCAGCCCCGGCGTCTCGGCATCCAGCACCGTCTCAGGTGTTGCGGCCACCACCATGCCCACAGCCGAATCCAACGTCACGCTTCCGTCCGGCTGGAGCTCCGCCGGCTGCTACAGCGACGCGCTCGAACCACGCTCCTTGAACGTCTGGGCCTACTGGGGCGAACCCATCACCTCGTCCGGCTGCGCCAAATACTGCGACAGCAAAGGCTACACCTTCGCCGGCACCGAGAACCAGGGCCAGTGCTTCTGCGGCAACGAACTGATCAAGGCTGAGTCCAAGCCTAGTTCGGAGTGCAATCTGTCCTGTCGCGGCAGCGACGCGGAGATTTGTGGTGGTTCTGACCGCCTGAGTGTCTTCACCAAGGCGAGCGGTAAAGCTAAGCGATCGCACCGCCATGGCCGAGTCCATTATCTGGGCTTGACTTCTTAGACCGTGTCGTTTCTTGCTTGCTGCTGCCGGTGTGGTTTCTCGATGGGTGTCTGGCAGTGGCAGAAATCTCTTCGATTCTTGAGTAGCGCTTTTCACTCTTTTGAGCAGCAGCACTCGATGGCCCGTTTTATTTAGACTACTTTTCTCGATCTGGCCTTGATCGGCCGCGACGCTCGTTCGATACGAATTTAAAACCCCGTCCATAGCTTTCCTTTTCTGCTCCGGCTCGATGCTGGGGTTGATGTGGGACGCTGTTTGCTGCATGATGGAACTGTGGCGGCGGGGTTGGCGGCTGCTAGAGAAGTAGACTCACGTATGGAGATGCAGAATGCTAGAAGCCTGTGTCTACGTACTTTGTTCCCGAGTGGTGATTTCGTGATGTAGCCAGGATGGAATTACGTGCAGTCACCTTCTATCGATGTATTCCCATAACGCCCGGCCGAATGCCCAGCATCGTACCCTTATACTCAGCGCGGCACCGACGGGGTAGATCAATGAACGGTAGGTACTTGTACAGGCGGACATCAACCGGGCTTCCACTTGCGGGGCGAGAGGAGAGCAAGAGCAGCTTGGTCAGAGATCTACGTAGTGTGTAATTTGAGTCCAAGGTTGGGACAAGTCTCCTTCACGCCAGAGCGATAGTATCACCTGCGTCGTGGGCATAGTCTACGCTTGAGAGCTCGGGGGGATGTAAGAGCTGGGCTGTCGGGACTGGGCGGGTCAGGGTCAGGGACGAGGGCAGACTTGGTATGGGGGACCTGAGGAAAGGGTGGTGGGTTGGGGAGGGGGGTGGAGGGATGTTATGTAGAGGCTTGAAAAGGGGCGAGCGGGAGGTATTGGAGGGGTGAGGACGAGGGGTTGGTTTGGGTTGGGTTGGGTCGGGAAGGGTAGGGTTGGATTGGGAAGGGTAGGTAGGGGGAGAGGGGGTCAGGTTTCGTTGAGAGATGTAAGGAAGCCGAATGGGATGTGGTCGTCGGGTTGAGGAGGTAAGGTTCTGAGAGAAGCCCGAGGTGTTGAGGGGGGTTTGAAAGGTTAGGGCAGAGTCTGTGCGGGTGGGTTAGTGTGTTTGGTTGTAGGGCTGGAGTCATAGATCAATCTCGAATTGAATGAAGGGATCTCTCCAAAGCTGTATATGAGGATTGATTTGAGATTATATAACGAATTGCTGAAGTCGAAGTGTGTATTCTCTCATAGTGAAGATCATAAGAGAGCGTGTGCGGATATGGCGCAACTCCAGACGCACGGGCCATCAGTCCCTAAATCGCATAGCTGTCATCTTCGCGATAGCGACGACCGAACTTCCATGCCAGAATTTTCGGGTGTCACACAGTCCTCGCAACCCTCATAGTTCCGGATCATCATATGCGCTGCCGACGCTCCCTATGAATGGATTCGCAGATCATCGACTGGATGAGAGCGCATTCGGGGAGAAGAAGACCTTCACCGACGGGTTGAGGACTTTCGATGCGTTCCGTAAGTGCAGAAGAAACCTACTATACGTCTGACTTGAATATATACTCTCTTCAACGCTTTTTGCACCTCCCCCTCCTTTGTCTCCTCGACAATCCGCTGCACAACCCAGTGCTAAACCGGAGCAAACAGCCAAAACCAAACCGACCTATTCGCTCCCCTCCCGCCGCGGCGGCCAGATCACCACCCTCCTCCTGGCCATCTGCCTGCTCCTCACCTTCTCGGAGCTGCACCGCTGGTGGCAGGGCCACCAAACGCACCACTTCAGCGTCGAGAAGGGCGTCTCGCACGACCTGCAGATCAACCTCGACGTCGTCGTCGCCATGCGCTGCCCCGACCTGCACATCAACGTGCAGGACGCATCGGGCGATCGCATCCTCGCCGGCGACCTGCTAAGGCGCGACGCCACGGACTGGGAGCAGTGGGTCGACGCCAAGGGCGTGCATCGGCTGCATAGCGGCGGCGGCGCGGCGGCGGCGGGCGAGGTCGAGGAGGAACAGCACGTGCACGACGTGTTGGCGCTGGGGAAGCGGGGAAGGAAGTTTGCGAAGACGCCGAGGGTAAGGGGGGAAGGGGGGGCGTGTAGGGTTTATGGCAGCTTGGAGGGGAATAAGGTGCAGGGCGATTTCCACATCACGGCGAGGGGGCACGGGTATATGGAGTTTGGGGAGCATTTGGATCATTCCGGTACGTGACGTCTCCCTCCACTCCGCCGTTGCCATCGGACACAACGGTAGCGGTAGCGGTAGCGGTAGCGTGGGGCAAAACAGGCTGACGTATGGGGGAAACGAAAAAGCCTTCAACTTCTCACACATCATCTCCGAGCTCTCCTTCGGGCCCTTCTACCCCTCCCTCCTCAACCCGCTCGACCGCACCCTCGACACCACGCCCTACCACTTCTTCAAGTTCCAATACTACCTCTCCGTCGTCCCCACCATCTACACCCGCTCCCTCACCTCCTCCTCCTCCTCCTCCTTCCCCCCCTCCTCAAGCACCGCAAACAGGGGGGACAAGAACACCATCGTCACGAACCAGTACGCCGTCACGTCGCAGTCCTACATGATCGGCGAGAGCATGGTCCCCGGCATCTTCTTCAAGTTCGACATCGAGCCCATCCTGCTCACTGTCTCCGAGGAGAAGGGCGGGTTGTTGGCGCTGTGCGTGAGGTTGGTTAATGTTGTTAGTGGGGTGTTGGTCGGTGGGGGTTGGTGCTATCAGTTGAGTGGGTGGGTGGGTGAGGTTTGGGGAAGGAGGAAACAGCGCGCGGGACAGGGCGTGTTGCATGGGAGGGCGACGGTCGAGGACGCGGATGATGAGTAGTTGTGCGTGGGCGTGGGCGTGGGTGCGGGGGGCAAAAGGAGGGGATTGGAAGGAAAGGGAAGGAAAGGGAAGGAAAGGAAAGGCAATGGGTAGAGTCTGTTCGTGTATTTAATACGATTGTACTGAATTACCACTGTTGGTCCGAACCCTGATCACAGGTCCTCCACCACCTTCTTCCCTTTCACCCTTCACGGAACAATCCTCTACTTTTAGCTGAGAGCCGGGAGTGTGTTTCGTGTGAGAGGATTGTTTCGTTGGACAGGGACAGGGATCACCATTCGACAGGCTGGAAAATGCAGAGCGACCCTTCCACTGGCAAGTAACGATTCTCCGTCGAATCTCTCTGCTACACTTCGCGCGCCCAAACCTCCTCCTACCACGCTCACCGATGGGCGAGCGTAAGCAGCAAGCAAGCAAGCAAGCAAGCAATTTAAGCAAGCAATCAAACATCAAACACCTCCCCCGCGCCCCCACCCCCAACCCTCGAATCCACCACATCAACCCTCCACCCCCTCCACTGCTCCAAACTCCGCTTAATCTCCCGCACCCTCTCGACCCTCTTCCGCGCCTCCTCTTCCTGCGCCTGCCGGAACGCATCTTCATCGAACTCCCCATCCTCATCAGCGGTCCCATCCAGACTCTCCCTTCCTCGCGCCCCCGCGCCTCCTCCGCCACCGGTAATGGCATTGAACCCGCTACTCAGCACGTCCGAGAACGACGTCCCACCACCCTTCGCCGCCGCCACGGACGCGGTGCGACTTTGCCGCCGGAACGCGAACGGCCCGCTGCCGCCGAGATCGACGTCGTCAAAGGCCGCCGCCTCGTCGTGTTCCGGGCCCGGATCCAGTTCCTTCCTCTTCTCGCGCCACACCCCGCGGCGGAGTTCGAAGACTTCGCTCTCCAGGCTGCGGACTTTCAGCTCGAGTCTCTTGCGCTCTTCGTCCTCGAGCTCGTCGACGGCGTCGTCGTCCAAACCTCCCGCTCTCGTCCTCCGCTCGCGCTCTTCCCGTAGTCGGAGGTTTTCGTTCTCGACGCTGGCGAGTCGGGACCGCAGTTCGACCGCTTCTTTCTCGAAGCGGTCTTTCTCGCGCGAGCGGGCTTGGAAGCGCGCGTCGGATTCTTTGTGCAGGGTTGTCAGAGTTGACAGTTTCTTCTCAAGCGTTTCAATCCGCTTCATCGACTCGGCGGCTTCGTTCTTCGCGTCTTCGGTTTCGCGCTCTAGGGTGCGGATCTTGGTCTCCGCGGAAGTGCGCTCGCTGCCTTCTTTGACGGCCTTTTCGCTGGCGCGGTCGAGATTCTTTTTCGCGTCGGCGAGTTCGCGCTGGGCGGTGGAGGCGGCGCGGGAGGCGCGGTCGAGTTTTTCTTCGAGGGCGGAGATTTGCTCGGTGTGTGAAGTGCAGGTGGCGGTATGTTTTTCTAACTCGGTGCGCAATTTGGAGATCTCTAGTTCCATCGAATCGATGGTTGAGGATTTCGAATCAAGCTGCTCTTGGAGATCGGATGTTGTAGAGGTACCGGCTAGACTGGGCGAGGAGGCGTGTCTTGATGGCTTCGGCGTTTGAGATTGGAGTTGTTGATTTTGACGGTTTAGTGATGCTACTTCGTTTTTCTGCCTTCGCGGTCAGTTGTTTGGTCCACTACCATAAAAGTAGAACTCCCAATGTGACTGACTAATTTGGCAAGTTCTGCTTCCACCTCTCCAACTTTGTCTATTCTTCCTCTAAGCTCGACGACCTCGCTGTTCGCTTCCCGGGCTTCCTCCAGCTCTTCCTCTGTTTTCCTCCATCTAGCCTCAGCATCTTTAGCTTCTTTCTCTAGTCGCTTGTTCTCTTTCTCTGACTCCTCGAGTCGGCTAGCTTGCTTTCGGTAGATGTCAGGTATGGTGTCCCCGTCAGGGCTTAGCGGAGGCAACGTCGGGGACTTCAGGGTATTTGGTGTAGGAGACAACGGTCTCTGTCCCACCGATGTACGACGGAAAGACGATGAGCGCATCTTCGACTGTAGGCTTATGGAAGGTTGCCGATCGTGTGTGGGTTTAGTCGATGGCTTCTCCTCATCTTCTTTACTTTCTGTTATAGGCTTCTCTTGAATCTTAGCTTCTACTGGTTTTTCGGTCCTGTCTGGTTCCTTCTCCTTCTCCTCCGAATTGGTCACGGCTCCTACATCTTTGATGTCTTCTGTTTTCTCGACAACTGCGGAGGGTTCCGCGTCGACATCGACCTTTGGATCCTTTTTCTTTCCACCTGCTTTCTTCTCCTTTTGCTTCTTCAGTTGCTCGAACTAACAGTTATTTTAGAACATCAGCATTGAGTCCTGAGAGTTAAGCAGTAAACGATCCTTGCTGCAAAGCTCTTGCAGGGCTGTAATTTCAAGTGGATAGCTCGGGGCGAATATGTTCAGTACCCTCTTCTTTGCGGCTGCAAGCTTCTCAGCCTTCTCCTTAGTTTCCGTCTCTGTCATCTTGATTTGCGTGCGGAAGTTGCTGTTGAAGAGGAGCGATTTGCGGGTTACCTTAACGAATGACGGTAGCTCTAATTTCGAGGCACGTACAGCAATTCCTAGAATGTTGGCTCCTCAGTTTGCTCAGAACTTTTTGCAACTTTTTTTTGAAAATCACACTCAAATTCAGTGTTTTGATGTTAAAATCACAATAAACAAATAGTTTGCATAAAA